>Ga0307957_1000113_pt1 | contig 46930 bp, 41 predicted proteins | sample OrgLakmetagen490_FD_201830 | JGI IMG/M metagenome (GOLD analysis project Ga0307957, IMG submission 201830) | Saline water microbial communities from Organic Lake, Antarctica - #490 | ecosystem: Environmental > Aquatic > Non-marine Saline and Alkaline > Saline | place: Antarctica: Organic Lake... | reverse complement strand
TCCAACGCGTCTCTTCCAACGCCTGCTCGACCACTTCCCGTTCGACTTCCAGTAAATAGTCTTCGAGATTCATATCGCTCGGTCGTACATAGCGTTCGTCGTTGCCGTGGCCGTTATCTGATGCCGAAAGGCCGGCTGCTGGGGTGTTATCCAGTTGCAGGTCGCTCAAGCCAATTCGGTCGTCTTCGCACAGGGTGTAGGCGCGCTCCAGAATATTCTCCAGCTCACGGACGTTGCCCGGGAAGGCATAGTTCATCAGCGCTTGCTCGGCCGCTTTATCCAGACGCGCCGGTGCAAGCTCATAGGATTCAGCAATGCGAACCAAGATTCGCTGGCAGAGCAGTGGGATATCGCCGGTGCGTTCTCGCAGTGCAGGTACCAGTAGGTTAATGACGTTGATCCGATAGAAAAGGTCCTGACGAAACTCGCCGGTAGCGACCAGGGCGTCGAGATTTTTATGCGTTGCGCTGAGAATCCGTACGTCAACGTCGACTTCCAACTGGTTACCAACAGCGCGGACTTTTTTCTCCTGTATTGAACGCAGCAGTTTAACTTGCATGGCCAGCGGTAAGTCGGCCACTTCATCCAGAAACAACGTGCCGTTGTGTGCCGTCTGGAAGAAACCGGCTTTGTCTTCCGTGGCTCCGGTAAAGGCGCCTTTTTTATGCCCGAAAAATTCGCTTTCCATTAATTCGCTGGGAATAGCGCCACAGTTGACCGGTATGAAAGGGCCTTCAGCGCGCGGCCCCATAGCATGGATCTGACGGGCGACCAGTTCTTTGCCGGTTCCCGATTCGCCCTGAATAAATACCGGCGCCTGACTGCGCGCCAGTTTTCGAATTTTGCCCTGCAATTGGATCATGACTTCCGATTCACCGACCATGGTAGACACAGTGCTGCCCGGTAATGCCTGATTCGCCGTATTGCCGATTTTCAGAGCCTGGTTGACCAGTGCTCTGAGGCGGTCTATTTCCAGCGGTTTGGAGACAAAATCAAAGGCGCCGGCCTTCAGAGAGTCGATGGCCAGTTCCATGTTGCCGTAGGCGGTAATCATAGCGACGGGTGTATACGGACGCCTGCGCTGAATGTATTTGACCAGTTCAAGGCCGTTGCCATCGGGCAGCCGCATGTCGGTCAGGCACAGGTCATAGGCGTGCTTATCGATCTGTTGAATCGCAGACTTCAGGTCCGGCACGCTGAAGGTATCGAGCCCCATACGCATCAGGGTCAGTTCAAGCAGCTCACGAATGTCGGGCTCGTCATCGACAATCAGGACACGTTGATCGGCCATAGTGGTGTTTACTCCTGTACAGCAGCGTGTGCGAATAGGATTCGAAAGCAGGCGCCGTTTTCATTGCCGGTGTAGAACAGCCGTGCACGGTTGGCTTCGGATAGTTCCTTGGCAATGTATAACCCAAGTCCGGTTCCGCTGGCTTCGGTGGTATAGAACGGTTCGAATAAGTGTTTAGCCTGATCCTCGGAGATGCCTGGACCAAAATCTCTGATATCCATAAACGGTTGCTCTGTGTCTGCAAGTTTACCAATGTGTATTAGGACTTTCCGTGAACCGGTTCTGAGTTCACTGTAGCGCAGCCCGTTATCGACCAGATTAATCACCACCTGCATCATGCGCTTGGGGTCAATTCGTACCTGAATGTCTGGTTCGCCCTTGATCTGAACATCATCCGACTTAACGTGGCCCTGGCGATACTCATCGAGACAATCTTCGATAAAGTCTCGCAAACTTACCGGTTCGAGCTGAAGGTTTTGTTGGCGCGACATATCCAGAATATTGCTGATAATGATGTTGATGCGATTGCTGTGACTGCGAACGATGCTTAGTAGCCGCTGATCGCCCTCGTTCAGGGCAGGGTTTTCTGCCAGTAGTTGTGAGGCATGGCTGATTGCCCCCAATGGGTTGCGAATTTCGTGAGCAATGGAGGCAGTAAGCCGACCCAGAGAGGCAAGTTTTAGATGCTGAGCCTGTTGCTGGACCTTGCCAGTGTCTTCGACAAAGATGATCAGGTCGCATTGAGGGGTGTTCTGCAGCGGGGCAAAATTCAGTTGCACCAGCGGGTGGTCTTTGTCCATTTGCAATGGCTCGGTGCGTTCAGTGGGCTCTGCCTGCCAGGCTTCCAATCGTCGCTGCACGGGTTGGGATAGCCAGAAGGCGCGTTTCTCAGTTGTGCCGAGCAAGTCTTTGGCTGCGTCGTTCATCAGCCGAATGGCCCCTTCCCAGGTGGTCACAATGATGCCGGTGCGCATGCGTTGTACGATGAGTTCGTTCAGTTGGCGCAAGTCTAGAATGGTATCTGCCTGGGCTCGGGCCAGCTGCTCGGTTGAACGCACTCGTGAGGTTAAATATTGCAACAGCAGCGTAACGGCAAAGAAGGCGACGCCTAACAAGGCCGCCTGCAACAGGTTGTCCTCCTTCAGCGTATTGACCGACAGCATTTCAGTATAAACGGCACCTGAGGCTGCCATCGCTGCGACCAATAGGCTTTGCCGCAAGGGTAGCAACAGGCTGCCAATCGCGACACTGACGATCATCAGGTTGCCAAAACCGGTGCCGACGCCGCCCAGGTAGTTCAGAATCAGCGATTGCAGCAAAACGTCGGTCAATAGCAATACCAGGGTCGATGTGCTGCCCATCTGGTCCCGAACGGTAACAATCAAACCAATGATGCAAATGATCACATACGACAGAGTTGCATAGAAAAAGGAATCTGCGCTTAGATGGGGCAAAGCCATCATGGTTTCCAGCGGTAACAGCGCCAGCACGGCGAGGGCACTGCCCAGCATCAGCCGATAGATACCATAGTAAAACAGGATCTGCTGGCGCCGATAGCTTGGGTACTGGGGCGAGGATATCATGGTCGGTTGCATTCCCTGTCGCAATGACCCGTCAGGTGAAGGGTCTGTTTGGTGTGCTCAGTATAAACACCCTTGACGATGGCATGACAACACTCCTGTTCACCGGCAAGCGGCATGGCTTGTTCTGCTTCGGGGAAAACCGGACAATAGCGGTCTGTTGATAGAGTGGGAGAAGGTAATGACGTTGCGTGTGGCCCTGGTTCAGGATCGATTTCCTGTTGGTGACATTCCCGGCAACACTCGAAAAGTGCTGGCGCTGGCCCAGGAAGCCATTGCAATGGGGGCCGATCTGGTGGTCTTCCCGGAACTGACGCTGGTCGGTTACCCCCCGGAAGACCTGTTGCTGCGCCCGAGTCTTGGTTTGCGCATCGGTGATGCCATAGACCAACTTAAAGCAGCGGCACTGCCGATCGGTATGGTTGTCGGGTACCCCGAGCGAGAGCAGGGTGCCTTGTACAACAAAGCGATGCTGATCGATCGGGGTGAGGTCATTGCCGATTACCGTAAACAGCATCTGCCGAACTATCAGGTGTTTGACGAAAAACGTTATTTCACCAAAGGGTCTGAATCCTGTGTGTTTGATTATAAGGGTGCGCGACTAGCACTCACCATCTGTGAGGATATCTGGTACGACGGCCCGGCGCGACGAGCCGCCGAGGCAGGCGCCGAGATCAACATCAACATCAATGGCAGCCCGTATCATATCGGTCGCCTTCCGGAGCGCCATGCGCAGGTTGCCCGCGTCTGCAAAGCCTTTAATGCCATGACTCTGTACGTTAATCATCTTGGCGGGCAGGACGAACTGGTATTTGATGGCGGCTCGTTCATTGCCCAGAGTGATGGCGAGATCGCCCTGACACTGCCCGAGTTCGAGTCGGCACTGACCTGTGTTGATCTGCATCGTACCTCAACTGGGTGGCGGGTGGCGGAACCATCGAAAGCGCCAGTTCTGGCTACCGGGGAGGCCCTTTATAAAGCACTGGTGATGGGCCTGGCGGATTACGTTAATCGCAATGGCTTTCCCGGGGTTGTGCTGGGGTTGTCCGGCGGCATTGACTCGGCGTTGAGTGCAGCCATCGCTGTCGATGCCCTGGGTAAAGATCGGGTGCATGCGGTGATGATGCCCTACACTTACACTGCAGAAATGAGCCTTGAAGACGCCAGGGCTGAGGCCGACTTGCTGGGTATCCGTTATGACGTGTTGCCCATTGGCACCGCCTATCAAGCCGCTTTGGATTCAGTCAGCCCTCTGTTTGAACATCGCCCGATAGATACCACTGAAGAAAATATGCAGTCACGCATGCGCGGCCTGTTTCTGATGGCCCTGTCCAATAAGCTGGGTTCAATGGTCCTGACAACGGGTAACAAGAGCGAAATGGCGGTCGGTTATGCCACCCTCTACGGTGACATGTGCGGTGGCTTCAACGCGCTGAAAGACGTTCCCAAGACCTGGGTCTATAAACTGGCCCAGTGGCGTAACCAGCAGGGCCGTGTGATTCCCGAGCGAGTCATTACCCGGCCGCCTTCTGCCGAGCTGGCACCGGACCAGAAAGACGAAGACAGCCTGCCGTCCTATGACATTCTCGATGCGATTATTGAGCGTTACGTCGAGCGCGATGAAAGTCTGGATACGCTGGTCGAAGCAGGTTTTGACGCGGTTGTGGCCGAGCGGATCATTCGGCTGATAGACCGCAACGAATACAAGCGACAGCAGGCACCAGAGGGTGTGCGGGTTACCCGGCGCGGATTTGGCACCGATCGTCGCTACCCGCTGACACATGGCTGGAAACCTGGCCGATAAACAACCCCGGTACCAGGTTGGAACAGAATCGAGGGGTCCGGGCTGACCAGATTATTATAGTGAGCTGAGGCGGGTCTGGCTGTCTCCGGGCTGATTCAACTCAGCCAGCCCAATGTCAGGATCTTCAGCCACCAGCGGTCTTGCTGCAGGAAGGGCGACTGATACTCTCCCTCTGCCAGCGTGGCATGCCCCGGATGGTCGCGCTGTAACGTTGCCAGTGCAATCTCGCGGTCCTGCGCCAGGCCCAGTTGGTTATAGGATTCAATCAGAACCACCAGTGCATCGGCCTGTGCACTGACGCCCGGATAATGCTGTCGCACTACCTGTGCCCGTTCGGCCGCGGCTACCCAGGCATCACGGCGCATGTAGTAGTCGGCAACAATAAGCTCATGCCGCGCCAGCGAATCCTTGAGGATGATCATCGTATCCAGGGCGTCCTCGCGATAGCCACTGTCCGGAAAGCGCTGGGTGTAGCGGCTGAGTGCGTCAAAAGCACTTTGACCCTGAGCTTGCGACCGTTGTGCCAGATCACCGCGTCCGGTAATGCCAGAGTTTTGTTCATACAACCGGTAGTAGCTCATACCTCGCAAATACCAGGCGTAGTCAACGCTGGGATGATCCGGGTTCAGTCGGGTGAATCGGTCTGCATCGAGCAGAGCCTGGGCATGGTCATTGCTCATATAGCGCGCAAACATCAGGTCAAGCTGCAGTTGTTTGGCATAGCGCCCAAATGGAAACCGATCTTCCAGTTGTTCCAGTGTATCAATCGCCAGGGTGTAGTTGCGGTTTTCCAGATGACGGGATGCCTGCTCATAGAGCGCTTGCTCGGATTCCTGATTGGCGTTTTGAAACAGGCTGCATCCCCCCAGAGTCAAAGTGAGCAGGAGTATCGTTGCCAGCGTTGGCCAATTGAATGTCGAAGTTTGACGGAGAAACATGCGTTGGGTCCGGCCCTTGAAGTACAATAGGTCGCTATTGTAACCACAGGCATGCAAGGGCTCCAATGACCGATTCTACTCAACTGTTGGAAGACAGCAAAAAAGTGCCGCTTGAGATGGGCCAAAAGCGCTTCGATCAGATCGCAGCCAGCCTGTTCAGCGAGCATTCACGCTCGCGGATTCAGCAATGGATCAAAGAAGGTCAAGTCCGGGTAAATGATCAGGTTCGCAAACCCCGCGACAAGCTGATTGGCGGTGAAACGCTCACACTGAAGGCACTATTGGTCGGAGAAGAGCGCTGGGGCGCCGAGCCGATTGAATTGAACGTGGTGTTTGAGGACGACGACATCATCATTATCAACAAACCGACTGGTTTGGTTGTGCACCCGGGGGCAGGCACGCCCAGCGGCACCATGCTCAATGGTTTGTTGTACCGTTTCCCGGAGCTGAAGTCGGTTCCGCGTGCGGGCATTGTGCATCGAATTGATAAGGATACGACGGGTCTGATGGTGGTAGCGCGGACACTGACGGCGCACACCAGTCTGGTTGGCCAGCTACAGGATCGCAGTATGGGTCGTGAGTATCAGGCACTGGTCACTGGCATTATGACCGGCGGTGGCCGGGTTGATGAACCTATTGGTCGTCATGCGACCGCCCGCACCAAAATGGCGGTTACCCCGACGGGTAAACCGGCGACAACACACTATCGCGTGACTGACCGGTTTCAAAACCACACCTTTATCCGGTGCAAGCTGGAAACGGGTCGCACCCACCAGATTCGGGTGCACATGGCACATATCGGCTACCCTTTGGTCGGTGATCCGGTCTATGCCGGTCGCAAACGCTTGCCCAAAGGCGTAACACGCGCTGTATCCGACGCCTTGCGCCATTTTGAGCGCCAGGCTTTGCATGCAGCTCAACTTGAATTGATACACCCTCGTACTGGCGAGCGAATGGCCTGGCAGGCAGAACTACCGGACGACATGATCGACCTGCTGGCGCTGCTCGAGGCCGACCACGAAGGTGAGGTGGATGACGACCGGTTATGACCCTAGCAAGGCCCGTGTGGCCGCTGCCCGAAGCCGTTAAACTGGGCTGGACAACCCGTCTGGGTGGTCACAGTCAAGCACCCTTTGAGAGCAATAATCAGGCTCACCATGTCGGCGATTCTGCTGCAGCCGTGGATGCCAACCGCGCCGGTCTGATCGCCGGACTGACTGGCTGTGAGCAGATACGCTGGTTATCCCAGATACACGGTAATCGGGTTGTTGCGGTTGAAACAGTGGCCGATGGAGCCAAAGCCGACGCCGCCACAGTTTCTCAACCAGGCATCGCAGCGGCGGTCATGACCGCCGACTGTCTGCCGGTGTTTTTCTGGCAGGATGACGGTGCTCAGGTTGCCATTGCCCATGGTGGCTGGCGCGGCCTGGCAGCGGGGGTTCTCGCAGAAACACTGAAGCAATTTTCAGATCCGGGCAGGGTGCGTTGTGGCCTCGGGCCCGCTATTGGCCCTCAGGCATTCGAGGTCGGCATGGACGTGGTTGAAGCCTTTGCTGACTGGCCTGGCGCCGCGCGTTGTTTCAAGGCCGCGGGTTCTCCCGGGAAATGGCTGGCCGATTTGCCGCAACTGGCCGAGTTCTGGCTGCAACAGGCTGGTGTGCCCGCCATTTATCGAAGTCAGTTATGTACCTTCAGCGATGCTGAGCACTATTTCTCTTACCGGCGCGACGGTGCTACCGGACGCATGGTTAATCTGATCTGGCGATCAGCATGAAATGGCACTGAGCAGGATCGCTGAACCTATATTCCAGCCGAATTCTTTTTTTGGCGACCAAAAATTCCTCAGAAAACTGACCCTGGTCAACTGTTCATATTTCAAGCGCTTGTTATTGATTGCTTAGCCCCTACCTTGACCATAACCAAACAAATTTATGAGGACACCTCATGCGTATCGACCGACTGACCAGTAAATTGCAAGTCGCTCTCTCCGATGCCCAGTCCGTCGCCCTGGGCAGAGATCATAATTTTATTGAACCGGCGCATCTGCTGACGGCTTTGCTTGACCAGAAAGGCTCTGCTATAGCACCGCTGCTGCAAAATGCGGGCGTTAATGTAGCTCATCTGAAAGCCGGACTGGCGAGTTACCTGGAAGGGTTGCCCCGGATTCAGAACCATGACGGCGAAGTAAATATGTCCAATGACCTGGGGCGGGTCATGAACTATGCCGATAAACTGGCGCAGAAACGTCAGGACGACTATATAGCCAGCGAACTTGTCATCCTGGCAATGGCGCAAGATCGCAGCCGCATCGCCACTTTGTTGCGTGAAGCGGGTGCCACGGCCGAGCGACTTGAGCAAGCTATTGACCAGGTTCGAGGCGGGGAAACCGTCAACAGTCAGGAGGCAGAGGACAGCCGCCAGGCGCTGAAAAAATACACGGTTGATCTGACTGAGCAGGCCGAGGCTGGCAAGCTTGATCCGGTGATCGGTCGGGATGATGAAATTCGCCGAACCATCCAGGTTTTGCAACGGCGCCGGAAGAACAATCCAGTGTTGATCGGCGAGCCGGGCGTGGGTAAAACGGCCATTGTCGAGGGACTGGCACAACGAATCATTAATGGCGAAGTACCGGAAACACTGAAAAATAAGCGAGTGTTGTCGCTTGATATGGGTTCTTTGGTAGCCGGAGCCAAATACAGGGGCGAATTTGAAGAGCGGTTAAAAGCCGTGCTCAATGAGCTGTCCAAGCAGGAAGGGCAGATTATCCTGTTCATTGACGAACTGCACACCATGGTCGGCGCCGGGAAAAGTGAAGGTGCGATGGATGCCGGGAATATGTTAAAACCGGCGCTGGCGCGAGGTGAACTGCATTGCGTGGGTGCCACAACACTGAACGAATACCGCCAATACATCGAAAAAGACGGTGCATTGGAACGTCGGTTTCAGAAGATTCAGGTGAGTGAGCCGAACGAAGAAGACAGTATCGCCATTTTGCGAGGCTTGAAAGAGCGCTATGAAGTGCATCACGGGGTCACCATTACCGATTCGGCGATCATTGCCGCGACTCGCCTGTCGCAGCGCTACATTACCGACCGGCAGTTACCGGACAAGGCCATCGACCTGATTGACGAAGCGGCCAGCCGCATTCGGATGGAGATCGATTCCAAGCCCGAGATCATGGACAAAATGGAACGTCGCCTCATTCAATTGAAAATTGAAGCCGAGGCACTTAAAAAAGATGAAGACAAGCTGACGCGTAAAACGCTGAAACAGCTGCATCTGACCATCGAACAGCTGGAGCGTGAATACGCCGATCTTGAGGAAATCTGGAACACCGAAAAGGCGGCTGTCCAGGGTACCCAGCATGTGAAGGAGCGCCTTGAGCAAACCCGCATTGAACTGGAAACCGCCCGTCGAAGTGGCGATCTGGCCCGGATGTCCGAATTGCAATATGGCCGTATTCCGGAACTGGAAAAGCAACTCGACATGGCCAGTCAGGCTGAAATGATGGATATGCAGCTGCTGCATAACAAGGTTACCGACGAAACCATCGCCAATGTCATTTCCCGCTGGACCGGTATCCCGGTCGATAAGATGCTGGAAGGCGAGCGCGATAAACTGCTGCACATGGAAGACAATCTGCACAGTCGGGTCGTCGGCCAGCAGGAGGCGCTTGTCGCGGTGTCCAATGCCATACGTCGTTCGCGTTCGGGTCTGTCGGATCCGGATCGGCCGAACGGTTCCTTCCTGTTTCTTGGTCCGACTGGCGTGGGTAAAACCGAGTTGTGTAAGGCCCTGGCAGAATTCCTGTTTGACACCCAAGACGCCATGATCCGGATCGATATGTCCGAATTTATGGAAAAGCATTCAGTGGCACGGCTGATTGGCGCCCCTCCGGGTTATGTCGGTTATGAAGAAGGGGGTTATCTGACTGAAGCGGTGCGGCGGCGCCCCTATTCGGTGATTCTGCTCGATGAAGTCGAGAAGGCACATGGCGATGTGTTCAATATCCTGCTTCAAGTACTGGATGATGGCCGTTTGACGGATGGACAGGGTCGTACTGTCGACTTCCGCAACACGGTGATCGTTATGACATCCAATCTCGGCAGTGACATTATTCAAACTTTGGCGGGTGAAGAAAACTACGAAGCCATGAAAGCCTCGGTAATGGAAGTCGTCGGCCAGCATTTCCGGCCAGAATTTATTAACCGTGTCGATGAAGTGGTGGTGTTTCATCCGTTGCAGCGCAGCCAGATTCGCGGTATCGCTGACATCCAGCTTGCGTCATTGCGAGCCCGCCTGGCCGATCAGGGTATGAAATTGCACCTGACAGAGGCCGTAATGGATAAAATTTGTGCCGCTGGCTATGACCCGGTATATGGCGCCCGCCCGCTTAAACGGGCCATTCAGCGCGAGTTGGAAAACAGCCTGGCTCAATCTCTGTTGCGCGGCGACTTTGGCAGCGGCGACGCCATAGCCGCTGAGCTGCGAGATGGTGAAATCGTATATTCGGTTGGGCATTGATAAAGGGGATGCCGCTCTGACTGAGCTGGAGGGGTTTAGCAGGCTGTTGAAATTCGCAGAATGTCTACCGCCTGCTACCGGGACATGGACGTTCGTGTTCTGAAAAAGGCAGGACGCCTTTTTCAACAACCTGCTAATGGGGGTCAGTCGTGCCCGGATTGAGCGCGTCGACCGCCATCTCAGCCATAATCCAGTCCTGAAAGGCACGCATCGCCGGTGTTAACGAACGTTTTTCGCGGTAGACCAGGTAGAAGGATTTGGATAACTCCAGTGGGATGTCCAGGGGCGCGACCAGTTGGCCCGACTGAATTTCCTCGCTGATCAAACTCATGTCGGTCAAAGCAACCCCCAGGCCGCGCGCGGCCGCCTGTGCGGTGAGCAGCCCGCTGGACAGAAACATACCCTTACGTGTTTCCCGATATTCAATACCGGCAGCATTGAACCAGGCCCGCCATTCATCCGGACGTTTACTGACGTGCAACAGTGTGTGTTTGGTGATGTCCGCCGGCAGGTGAATGGGTTTGTTTTTCATCAGGCTGGGTGTGCACACCGGAATCAGGGCTGAGCGTTTTAAAAAATTGCTCTCTACGTCGTCCCATTGGCCATCGCCAAAGTAGACAGCCATGTCGGTATCGCTGTGTGCGAAGTCAATCAGGCCGATTGATGCTGATAGTTCAAGTTCGATGTGGGGGTGGGTATTATAAAACCGGCTGATACGGGGCAATAGCCAGCGATGCAGGAATGCCGGAGCGACTGACAGGTTCAGTTCACCGGAGCCGTGCGCAGACATCAGCCTCTGGGTAGCCCGCTCTATGTCCAGCAGCGCCTTTTGCACCGTCTCAAGATAGTCTTTACCAGCTGATGTCAGTTCGATACGCCGGGTCTGGCGGATGAACAAGTCCACTTCCAGGAATTCTTCCAGTGTTTTGATCTGATGGCTGACCGCCGACGGGGTCACGAACAGCTCCCGGCTGGCCTTCTGAAAACTACCGAGACGCGCCGCTGATTCGAAACTTTTCAGGCTATTGAGTGGGGGTAGGCGTTTAATAGTGAGACTCCAGGCCAGGGCCACGTATACGAATACAAAGATGGTTTCGGGCCAGGCGCAGCTCGAACGCAGGGGCTCAGTTCAGGACTGACTCGCTGCATCGCTGGCAAATGCCATGAATCTCAAGAGGCGATGAACCGATACGAAAACCACTGGCATCGGCGCTGTGCTGCAATTGATCCATCAGGTCTGACCGCAATCCAATCTCTTCAGCATGGTGACACTGGTCACAGATCAGTAGTTGCGGCACCCGGTGAACATGATCACAAGCAATGTGCGCGCAGGCCATGAATTGGTTTGTTGTCGCCAGTCGATGGGCGAGGCCCGCGTCGACCAGAAAATTGAGCATGCGATAGACCGACATGGCCGCCGGGCTCTCACCGTATTTACGGTCATGGTCCGCTATCAGATCATAGGCCGATTTGGGACCGACGGAGGCCAGCAGCAGTTGCAGAATTCGGCTGCGTTTCGGTGTCAGACGTTCGCCACGCAGTTGGCATTGCTGACTGGCTTTCTCAATTATGGCCTGGGTTGATAGCATGGTAACGCAATCACGGTAGGGTGGTTTGGAATCCAGTATACCGCTTCACTGCGCAGATGAGAAACCTCAGGCAGCCTTAACCAGTTCCTGAACCCGTGATTCGATCTTGCGGGTGACTTCCTGGTCCAGCATACCCACGCGCAAGCGACGATACAGTACGTCTTCAGATTTACAGGCACCTTCAAACTTAATCGCCCAGATCAGTTCTGCTTCGATGTAGGGCGCACCCTCGACCAGTCGATCGCTGGAGCCTGCCTTCAATACCAGATGTGCCCGGTCACCATAGGCTTGCCACAGATACTCGGCGATGTCATCGGGTAGTTTGCTCAACGCCGCTTCAGTCGCTGATTTGTCGCCATTGGCGCCTGGCAGTCTCAGATCGTATGTCTGGCATGGGCCAGCCGTCAGCCCGGCAACTTTAACGACTGTGTCCATGCAGTCTTCGGCCATCTTGCGCCAGGTTGTCCATTTGCCTCCCGTTAAACTGAACAGCCCCTTGTCCTGCAGCACCACATGATCGCGGGTCAGTCCGGAGGTTGACGACTCGTCCGGGTCGGAGACCAGCGGACGCAAGCCAGAGAAGGTCGCGCTGATGTCACTGTGACTGACCGGTTCATCCAGCCACTCATTGACGTGCTTGATGATGTAATCGACCTCGCTCTGGCTGGCAGCAGGATTATCGTCAAGTTGTGCCGGGTCATCCGTCGTGCCAACGAGTGTCTTACCCAACCAGGGCAGCATGAACAGCACCCGGCCATCATTGGTTTCGGGAATCAGAATGCCGCGACCATCGGGCAGCAGTGTTTTGTTTAATACGAGGTGTATACCACTGGAGACCGTCATCAGTGGTCTGGCATTGGCATCAGCTTGCAACCGCAGAGTATCGGTCCAGGGACCCGTGCAGTTAACGACAGTTCTGGCTCTGATGGTCAGTGAACGCTGGCTGAGCAGGTCAGTGCATTCAGCGCCACCAATGGTGCCGTCATCTTTGAACAGCAAACGTTTTACTTCAGTGTGGTTGGCTACCGCAGCACCCTGTTCAACGGCCGATCGGACCATGGCGATACCGAAGCGTGCATCATCAAACTGACCATCCATATAGCTGACGCCGCCTTTTAACGGTTTGATGTTCAAGCTGGGGCAGGCCCGTTTCATTTCGGCTTTGCTTTCAATGCGCGACTTGCCGAGCCGTTGAGAGCCCGACAGCAGGTCGTAGAGTCCGAGGCCAAACCGGTAATACGGCAGGCCAATCATGCTTTTAACGGGTGTGATCAGTGTCAGTGGCCAGGCCAGGTGGGGTGCCATGTTCAACATGCGTTTGCGTTCGGCCAGGGCTTCGCGAACCAGCTCATATTTGCTGTAATCAAGGCCTTTGAATGCCTGCTCAAGATAGCGAACACCACCGTGAATAAGCTTGGTAGAGCGACTGGATGTGCCGGCCATGAAATCCTGGCGATCGACCAGTGCTGCGCTAAGACCCCGGCTCAGTGCGTCCAGCAAGACGCCTACACCGCTAGCGCCACCACCAATCACGAGTACATCGACATCGGTGTCGGCCAGTCGATTCAGGTGATCTTCCCGGTTCCAGGGTTGGACGGCAGTAGTAGATTCAGGCGCAGACATGGACACTCCGCAATATAGTTAGTGGGTATGATCTTAGTCTAAGTTGATTTTCGTAAATGTCAAAAATATTTTCGTTAATGTTCGTTTTGGGTCAGTCTCGTCTGGCAGGCTTTTTTCAGGTACCCGGCAGGTATGTGTAATAGGGGTTTTTCAACAGCCTGTTAGAAGACCCGGTTCAGGGGGCAAAAAAAGGGCGAACCCTAAAGTTCGCCCTTCGTGCTATACCGGTTTAGTTGAATCAGGCCGCTTTGTTCCTCGGGTCAGTTTTCGACTCGTTGTGCTCAATGGCGGTGCCAGAGACTTTGCCATTAATGGCAATGCTTTTTGGCTTCATCGCCTCGGGCACTTCCTTGACCAGCTGAATGGTAAGCAAGCCATGGTTCAGCTCGGCGTCACGTACTTCTACGTGATCAGCCAGGTTGAACTTTCGCTCGAATGAGCGATAGGCAATGCCCTGATGCAGGAAGCGACGGTTTTTGTCGTCTTCATTGCCGGCTTTTTTGCCACGTACCGTCAAGACACCATTTTCAACCTGAAGATTGAGCTCTTCTTCTTCGAAACCAGCGACAGCCAGCGTAATGCCATACTGATTTTCACCGGTAACTTCGATGTTGTAGGGCGGATACCCGTTGCTTGCCTGGTCGCCGCGCATGGCCGAGTCCAGCAGGTTAGCCATACGATCGAAGCCAATGGTACTGCGATACAGCGGAGTTAAATCAATGTGTGTCATGGTCATATTCTCCTAATGAAGCAATATAATGGTCAGCCCCTGAGGGCGCTGATTAGATAGCAGAGCGAACTCTCGTCGAGACGTCCTTCTGCAAAGCATAAGATAGGGTTGCTTGGTAAACTTTCAAGCTTCGGGAGATTGTAAACGTTCTGTGAGCAGCGGCTCATAGAGGGCCAGCATGGGACCTGCGTCCTGCTGGTTCGGGTTGTGTTGCTGCTGGCGCGCGTGGCGCACCAGTTTTTGCAGGTGGGCCCGATGCTCGGGAAGCTGTGCATTCCAGAAACTGGCCGGATTGCTAACCGCTATGGGCGCTCGATGCCGGTCCTGGCAGACTCGCATCCATTCGTAGCCACGCCCGTTTTCAAAGACAACGCCTTCTTCTAACAGACCGAACCCTTGCTGTTGCAAGCCGCGCCGCACCTGAAACAGACTGTTGGCTGGGGAAATGAGCCAGTCTGGCGGACAGTCCGGGTTCTGTGCAGACAGGGCGTTGACGATGGCAAGGGTGACCTCATCGCCGACACCCGCCAGCACCAGCAGTGCGCGTTCGTCGGGCGGCAGAGCCAGTCGTTCGGCTGCGATAGTTTGCACCTGATAGCCGGTCGCGCCATAGCGCTCCAAGCGGACTTGCAGGTCATCCATGATTGAAGCCACCTGATCGATAAAGTGCACAGTGCCGGTACGCTGAGATTCCAGCAAAGCCAAGCCAAGCCGGCCATGATCGCAACACAGATCCCATACCGTGTCATATCCGGGCGGTATGGCATCAAACAGGGCTTTCAGTCGTTTTCCGAGTCGGGTTTTCATGGTGCTATGGTAGCGTCAACGGGTGGCGACGTCAGCGCTTTTAAAAGACAGAGGTTGCGGTGCAACCAACGGGTTTTTCCGGGCGACCAGCAACGGCCAGTCGGCAGTTCTGCCGGGGCAACCAGTAAACGCGCCAGAATGTCGGCCCAGACCAGCAATGCTGCCCCGACGAGTCCACTCAGTGGGATCAGTGCGCGATGATCCGGCCCAAGGGCGAGGCGCACCAGGTGTGGCACGACCAGACCGACAAAGCCGATCATGCCGGCCACAGAGACTCCGGCACCGACTGCCAGAGCGGCCAGTGCGGCACCGCTGGAAACACCAATTAGTCCCGGATCGGCCAGCGGGTTGCGAAACAGACCCTGAATGGCGGCCCCCGCCATGGCCAGGGAGGCACCAGTCATCAGTCCCATTAAAACCCGGGGCAGGCGAATGTCTCCGAGCACAATCGCAATGTGACGGGGCAGCTGTGGAAGGGGTACTGGACTCCAGTGAAGTAGCCAGATACCCAGTTCGCGCGGGCTGACTGGTACAGGCCCGAATGCCAGGGCTGTTACCAGTGCGAGTAACAACACTAAGGCGACCAGTGTCGTAAATAGCCGCGTTGTCATGGCTGGGCCGTCATGCCTTCCAGTAGCTGCTGCAAGGCACCACCCAGGCGGGGTCCAAAGCTGAGCAGATCCAGATCGTCGACATTATAGAGTCGACCATTCTGACGTAACTGGCAAGCAAACAGGGCGGTTTCGATCAGAGAGGTATTGACCTGAAGTGCCAGGTCGTCGTCGGCGGCTTCAAAGGCACTCAGCCGGTCAACACCGTGGTGTTTGAGCAGGGTATTGAACTGGTGTACATCAGTCAGTGCGCGCCAGTCTTGCATCATGGCGTCGGTGGAGCCGGTCAGTGAGGTACGCTCGTAGGCAGGCGCTTCAGCAAATTCTGGTGTAATGGCGGTGTCACTGCATTGGGCAACCAGATTGTCCCAGTTGGCGACTTGGGTGTCGGCCAGCCGGTAGAGCTTGATGATGGCGCTGCCGCTGTCGTCAAACACCTGAATACTCTGCCGCTCTCCTTCGGTAACGGCCAGGGTGTAATGCCAGTACCGGAAGAAAAACCGTTCATCCTGTTCACCCTCCTGTCCAACCAAGAACAAGCCTATCAGGCCAACCCCTGATCGCCCGCTGCTTCAGGCAAAGCTGGCAAACCGGATATACTCTCAATCATGGCGACGGCAGATTCGTCCAGCAGGGTGTAACCGGAACTGGTGTCCAGGGTTATGCCAGTTATTGAACCGTCGGTCTCAATTCGCAGCGCAATCTCGACCCGTCCTTCCTGGCGACGGCGCAGAGCACCTCGGGGGTAGTCGAAACGGCTGCGGAGCGCCTGCATCAGGGCGGAAAGGTAGGTATCGTAAAGTTGTTCCCTCAATGCAGCTTGTTGGCTGGCAGCTAGGTTTAACTCGCTGGGTGCATTGGTGGAACCAGAGTCGGGCTTGTTGTCTGATGGTGCATCGTTGGTTGGCAACGCCGGGCTTGTTTGATCAGCAATCTGAACAGATTCTTGCTCAGGCTCTGGGATCGGTTTTGGTTCAACCTGGGGTTCTTTTTCTGGTTCTGGTTCTGGCTCTGGTTCCGGAGTTAGCTGTGGTTCAGCTAGGGGCTCCGTCTCTGGCATTGGTACGGGCTCCGGGGTGGGTTCTGGTTGGGGCTCTGAGCCTGGGCTATGGCGACCGCCAGTACCAGGTGCGCGACCAGTGATGCCCCGATCGCCAGGCTGGTTTGGCAGGTAGGGCTTGTGGTAACTGGGCCGGACTGACCCTGATAGATGGCGTCGATGTAAGGCATCCGTGAATTGAACCGATCTTAAAGGAAGTGAGCATTATAGAGAATCCTATTGCAAATGATAACCATTATCAATAATATGAGATTCGAAGGTCAATTCAGCGTTGGGCTTCGGGGAAGGAGTACGGTCCTGAACCGGAGTAAAAGGAATTCGACTCGATAGCGTTTTTGTCCACGCTCTGTCGAAAAGGCATTGGCCGAGATCCAACAGCGTAGTTGAACGCGCTGAATGGTTTCCAGCCGGGATTTGTCTCCCTCCAAGGTCAAATTCCGGCTGGTTTTTCTTCATAACGTTATCCTTGGCAAAGGAGCCTGACACCAACATGGAACTGCGTAGCAAACTACTGGCACTGGCGCTTACCACCGCTGTGTTTATTCTGGCTTTGTCGCTGAACCCCAGCGGTCTTACAGTTTTTGCTGGGCTGTAATCCCGGCATCGAGTTGCCAGAACTTCTGGCTCAGTTCATCGCCACCAGCCGGTTTAAATGCTCAAGATTGTTGATCACCCGCCATTGATCACCCGCCATTGATCACCGCCTTCCATTACGCGTCTCTGCCAGGCGGTAAGGCGTTGCTCATAGTCGCGCGGATCAGCCGTTCTGCGCCCAGTGGAACCATAATGGTCAGGTCGTAGAGGTGTGCCAGTATCTTGAAGGCGTGATTAAACAGATGACCGGCCAGGCGCAAAGCGACTGCAACAGTGCGCAGCAGGCCTACTACAACCCGCCCCGTCGCATGCGATCATCCATGCTGCCGATGACCGGGAACAGGTGGCTGATTCGCAGCGATTCCAGCAAGAACAGGCCCATCGCAATGTCGATTAAAATGATCACCAGTGCCGCGATATCAGACATGCGCAAAGAGCCAATGGTTGCGGTTCCGCCCACCATTGCTCATGAGGCCAGGTAGCTGAGCAATTCACTCACCAATATCTTCATTCCAAAGATCAGGCCGTTCACGGATAAAGGTTTCCATTAAATGGATACATCCAGCATCCTGGCGCACATCCAGTTCGACGCCGCGACTGCTCAGCAGTGCCTCGTCGCCCTGAAACGTCTGGTTTTCACCGATGACGACTTTGGGAATGCCATAGAGCAGAATGGCGCCACTGCACATGGGGCAGGGCGAAAGGGTAGTATAGAGTACCGATTCTCGATATACCGAGGCTGGCTGGCGACCTGCATTTTCAAGGGCGTCCATCTCACCATGCAACACAACGCTGCCCTGCTGAACCCGGCGATTGTGGCCGCGGCCAATGATGCGGCCTTTGTGCACCAGTACCGAGCCAATGGGGATGCCTCCTTCGCGAACGCTCGCTGTGGCTTCGTCGAGCGCTGCCTGCATATAGTGATCCATTTCGAACTCCGGAACATTGTGTCTCACAGGCACGCTATCGGAGGACAGACCCCTGCGCAAGCGCAGAATACAACCTCAGTCACACTTCCCGGGCTTATGGAGTGATAGACTGGCAAGACGACTTACTTTGAAAACCAAAAAGGCAGTATCGCCCATGACCCGGATAGTGTGGGTAGAAGATCAGTCCCACTGGGTAGAGCGGTTCAAATCGACGTTGGAAACGACCGACTTTAACGGTTCGCCGACAGACGTCATGGTCTTCAAATTCGCCGAAGCCGCTTGCCAGTATATAAAACAATGTCCCGATGACGATGAGCCCGACGTTGCGCTGCTAGACGCCCATATGGGGGGAAACAGCCATGCTGGCCTTACTGTGTCGCGCGAGTTGCAGCGGCGCTGGCCGGATTTACCGGTGGTGTATTTATCCGAGCATAGCGGGACGGAGATCGAACAGGCCGCATTCGAACAAAACGGTACGCTGGATTTTATTGCCAAGCATCAGCGCAATGTCGAAGCGGTGTTGTGCTGGCGTATTCGTGCTGTGCTGTGCTGCGCCAGCAGCGGCATCAGCCGGGCGACTGAGTGAGACGTCGGGTCAGGGAAAACCGTGGCAAAGGGTTGGGATTATTTTTTGTTGGTGAGATTGTGAAGGGATATGACGGCTTGATCTGTATCGACAACATCGACAATCGTGCCTGCCGAATGACATTGCATTTTGAATTTGAAAACGGAGATATTCACACTGATACCTTTGATGTTCAGGTCGAGGATAAGCTGCCAGTGTACCAGCGCGCTGCTGAGAATATCGCTGAAAAATCCCTGGACTGGACTTTCAATCAGCGTCTGCGGTCAGTTGAAGTATCCTCGGCCGATTCCCAGCAACCACAAAAAAGACTACTGACTGCCGATAACCGCAATCTGAACTGGGTCGATCCGCAACAACCCGTTAAAGCAAACATTGCGATTTTTACTTTTCTTACAGAATCAATGACTTAGGTGTTATTGATTTTGCCGGTATATCCATGTACCGGTAGCAGGCCGCTTAAATTCTGAAAATTTCAACAGCCTGCTAATGGTATGCAGAGGGGTGAGTTGAGAAAAGAATTCTAAGCTGAGCAGATTAGCCGCAACCTCAGGCTTTAAAGGTTACGGTGGCATCAACCACAACAATGCAACTGCAGGCAAGGATCTCGCTGTCGCCGCACCAGGCCAGGGGCTCCTGAATATAGTCGATGGAGCCTTTCATCAGCACCATACGACAGGCTCCGCAATAGCCTTCCCGACATTGAAACGGCACCTGAAACCCCCGCTTTTCCAATTGCTGTAAGACTGTTATTGGTTCAGGCGAGGGAAACAGGGTAATGCGGTGCATGTGCGATGCGTTCGGATTGACCACTCTGGTCACAATTCAAAGTCTTCCAGAGCACCTGTATCGACATCGCTTTGCAGGGCGCCGACCAGATAAGTGCTGATCTCGGTTTCCTGGGGCGCGACCTGCACCTGGTCGCTCTGCAGCCAGGCGTCCATCCACGGCAATGGGTTCTTTGGTGAACCAAAGGCGGGTTCAAGGTCAATGCCAGCCAGCCGCTGATCGGTTATGTGCTCAACGTATTGCGCCAGGATGTCTGTGTTCAAACCGATCATCGAACCGTCTTTAAACAGATAAGCGGCCCATTCTTTTTCTTGCTGGGCAGCGTCGATGAAAATCTGACGCACTGCATCACGTTCTTGCTCTGCTATTTCGGCCATTTCAGGGTCATCATGGCCGCGTGCCATGAGGTTCAGCATGTGCTGGGTGCCCGTCAAATGCAGTGCTTCATCGCGTGCAATCAGACGAATGATTTTTGCATTGCCTTCCATTTTAGAGCGTTCGGCAAAGGCAAAACTGCAGGCAAAGCTGACATAAAACCGAATGGCCTCGAGTACGTTGACAGACGCCAGGGTCAGGTACAAGCGACGCTTCAATTCACGCAGAGCAGCCTTGCCTTCGCGCCCGGCTTGCCATTCCTGCGTTTGCACCTGATAGCGCTGAGTGCCCGCAATAAGCGCATCGTAGTAGCGTGTGACCGAGGTAGCGCGCTCGACAATGGCCGGATTGCGCACGATGTCATCAAATACTTTGCCCGGCTCAGTCAGGACATTGCGCATAATGTGGGTGTAGGAACGCGAGTGAATGGTTTCGCTGAACGCCCAGGTTTCGATCCAGGTTTCCAATTCAGGCAGCGACACCAGTGGCAGCAGAGCAACATTGGGTGAACGACCCTGAATACTGTCGAGCAATGTCTGATATTTCAGGTTGCTCAGAAATATGTGTTGCTCATGCGTGGGCAGGGCAATGAAGTCCTTGCGGTCACGCGTCAGATCGACTTCTTCCGGTCGCCAGAAAAAAGACAGTTGTTTTTCGATCAGCTTCTCGAAAATTGGAAACTTCTGCTGATCGTAGCGCGCTACGTTTACTGTTTCGCCAAAAAACATTGGCTGACTGAACGCATCAAAATCGCGCTGGTTAAAGGTTTGATAAGCCATGCATTCTCCTCAGATCTTGCACGCGCCGCTGGCGCAATCGTCATCGTCCATGGTACTGCCGGCACCGTCGCGGGTGTTGTGGTAATACAAGGTTTTAACACCCAGTTTATAGGCCGTCAGCAGATCATTGATCAGTTGTTGCATTGGAACTTTACTGCCCTCAAAACGAGCGGGGTCGTAATTGGTATTGGCGGAAATCGACTGATCGACAAATTTCTGCATCACGCCCACCAGGTTCAAATAGCCCTTATTGCTGGGCTGTTGCCACAGCAGTTCGTACTGGTTTCTCAGGTTAGCAATGTCGGGAACGACTTGCTTCATCACTCCGTCTTTGGACGTTTTTACTGAGACCAGGCCCCGAGGTGGCTCGATACCGTTGGTGGCATTGGCGATCTGCGAACTGGTTTCTGACGGCATCAGCGCTGTCAGAGTAGAGTTACGCAAGCCATTCTTCTTTATACGCTCACGCAGGTCGTCCCAGTTCAGTTTAAGTTCGGTGTTGCAGATTTTATCGAGATCTTTTTTGTAATGATCAATCGGCAACTTGCCTTGTGCATACTGGGTTTCGCTGAACCCGGGGCAGGCACCTACTTCCTCAGCCAGCACATTAGAGGCTTTAAGCAGGTAATACTGGATCGCTTCAAACGTATCGTGAGTCAGTTCAAGTGCCGAACCGTCTGAATAGCGCTTTCCATGTTTGGCCAGATAATAGGCATAGTTGATCACGCCAATGCCCAGCGTCCGGCGCTTCATGGAGCCTAGTTCTGCGGCCTTAACCGGGTAGTCCTGGTAGTCGAGCAAACTGTCGAGTGCACGCACGATCAGCTCTGCCAACGGTTCCAGTTCGTCCAGTGAATCTATGGCTCCCAGATTAAAGGCCGCCAGTGTACACAGAGCAATTTCGCCGGTTTCATCGTTGATGTCATTCAACGGCTTGGTTGGCAGAGTGATTTCCATGCACAGATTGCTTTGCCGCACAGGCGCCTGTTTGGGATCAAATGCGCCATGAGTGTTGCAGTGGTCTACGTTCTGAATATAGATACGGCCAGTGGACGCACGTTCTTGCAGCAAAGTGGCAAACAGCTCCACAGCCGGTATCTGCTGCTTGCGAATATCGTCCCGCTGTTCGTACTGGGCATATAGCTGTTCAAATTTTTCCTGATCTTCAAAAAATGCATCGTACAAACCCGGTACATCGGAAGGGCTGAACAGAGTGATTGGCTGGTTCTTGATCAGTCGGGTGTACATCAGGCGGTTAATTTGTACACCGTAGTCCAACTGACGCACCCGGTTCTCTTCGACACCCCGATTGTTCTTCAATACCAGCAGACTCTCGACTTCCAAGTGCCACAGTGGGTAAAACAGCGTGGCAGCACCGCCGCGAACACCGCCCTGAGAGCAGCATTTAACCGCAGTCTGGAAGTGCTTGTAGAACGGAATACAGCCGGTATGAAACGCTGCACCGTTGCGAATCGGTGAGCCAATCGCACGGATACGACCGGCGTTGACGCCGATGCCGGCGCGCTGACTGACGTACCGAACCACTGCCGCCGAGGTAGCGTTGATGGAGTCGAGGCTGTCGCCACTTTCGATCAGTACACAGGAACTGAACTGACGGGTTGGCGTGCGCACGCCTGACATGACCGGCGTTGGCAGCGACAGCTTGAACGTCGACACGGCCTCGTAAAATTTTTGGATGGTGTCCAGGCGTTTTGTCGGTGGGTAACTGGCGAACAGGCTAGCCGCGATCAGGATGTAGAGAAACTGAGGAGATTCGTAGATATCTCCCGTTACCCGGTTTTGTACCAGGTACTTGCCCTCGAGCTGTTTCACGGCGGCATAGGAGAAATTGAGGTCACGATCGTGTTTCAGGAACCCTTCCATGGCTTCGTAGTCAGCTTCGCTGTAATCGGTAAAGAGGTGCGAGTCATAACGGCCATCCTCGACCATTTTTTCCACATGCTGGCGCAAGGTGGGCGGCTCAAACTGACCATAGGCGCGCTTGCGCAGATGGAAAATTGCCAGTCGAGCCGAAAGATACTGGTAATCAGGGTACTCTTCACTGATCAGGTCCGCAGCGGCCTTGATCAGGGTTTCGTGAATGTCGGAGGTCGTGATGCCGTCGTGTAATTGCAATTGCGCTTTCAGTTCAACCTGAGAAACTGATACGGAATCCAGACCCTCAGCCGCCCAATTCAGTACTTTGTGGATTTTTTCAAGATCAAGGGGCTCACTACGTCCACCGCGTTTTTTGACTGAAATGGTAGCTGTATTCACCTGCGCTTCCTCCGCTTTTGGGGTTGTATCGACAGAAAGGTCGGGGGAACCAACTGAAGACCTGACAACGTTGGTTTTGCCTGTGTAGACCACTTCGCCTGACGCGTTTTTGGGGTGCACTGGCAGTGGGCCTGGGGGAGTAGCACGGCCATCATAGCCATGCCTTACGGCCAGCCGATAGGCGGTACTGTTTGACCTGATTTCCCGGTAGAGACCCGATTAAACGCAACACTAAGGTATCCCGTTCAAATCGCCAAATGCCTACATATAGTGTTGTTTTGGTAGCTTCCTGTCAATATATAGATGTTTGCAAATTTGCGATGCGAGTATTCACTCGCCCTCGAAGCCCCTTCTGACGGGCTTGGAATGTCTAAAGTTTTTTAAAAAAAGCGGCTCTAAATGCTGGCGATCGTCCAGACGCCAAAGCCAACAAACAACAGGCAGGCAATGGTGTGAGCAGTGCGAACCGGCAGGTGTTGCATCAGCCAGTTTCCGGCAAAAATAACCGGTACATTGGCGATCAGCATGCCCAGCGTCGTACCCAGCGTCACCCAGAACATCGATTGGTATTGGGCAGCCAGTAATACGGTGGCTATCTGAGTCTTGTCGCCTATTTCGGCGATAAAGAACAGGATCAGCGTGGCGGTGAAGGCGCCCATGGCTTCAAATCGGCTCGGCCCGCTGTCATCTTTATCCGGGATCAGCATCCACAGCCCGACTACGATGAAACTGCCGCCGATCACCCACCGTGCCCAGGCGCCGGGAGTCCATTGGCCAAGCAGCGTGCCCAGCCAGGCAGACAGGCCGTGATTGGCCAGCGTTGCGATCAGAATACCGGCGACGATGGCCCAGCGATTGCGAAAGCGGGTGATCAGAAACAGAGACAGAAGTTGTGTTTTGTCGCCTATTTCGGCAACGGCGACGGCCAGCGTTGAGCTGAGAAAAGCTTCCATGGTGTGATGTCCGGGGTGGGGAAGTTGCAACCAAAGGCAAATGCCACAGCCCCACCCGAGCCTGTGTCATTTGCCTTAGGTCTCATCAGTCCAGCTTGTTTAGCCGGATGCGACCACCATGAACCTTCGGTTCAATTATGTTGACGGCCGCGCCGGCGGGAACCGGCCGATTACTCCCCCAAGACGGTCAGTATATTACCCGGCTGTTTCGGCCGGGGCAACTTTTGGTCGGCTGATGAAGTTCATTGTCAGCAGCATCAGCATCAGCACTACGCCGGAAACTTCAGCGATAAAGTTTGGATAGAAGATCGCGATAACGCCCAGCGACAACAATATGCGCATCCAGTTGCGCATGGGGCCGAACAAGTAGCCCTCCAGAGCTGCAGCAAAGGCCGCCAGGGCCAGTATTGCTATTGCGCCATTCCACATGACCAGGGGCACTGGCCCACCCATAATGATGGACGGGTTGAACACCATAAACAGGGGTATTAGATAGAGCCCCTTGGCGAACTTCCAGGCCTGGACACTGGTTTCCATGGTTTTACTGCCAGCGATGGCTGCCCCGGCGAATGCCGCCAGGGCCACTGGGGGCGTCACGTTGGAGTCCTGCGAGTACCAGAAAACGACCAGGTGGGCGATTAGCAATGGGATGCCGAACTCGTTGGTCAGCGCCGGACCAACCAACACAATCAGCACAATGTAGCTGGCGGTTACCGGCAGGCCCAGGCCCAGAACCAGGCTGGCGAGCAAGACCAGCAGAAGTGCCAGCAAAATATTGCCATGAGAGAACGCGATCATCATGGATGAGAATTTCAGACCCAGTCCGGTCAGACCCACCACACCAACAACAATGCCAGCTACAGCGCAGGCAATACTGACTGAGACGGCATTGCGAGAACCCAGCTCCAGACCCTGAAGCAATTTAACAGCACCGTTACGCAGGGTGCCGCCGACCTCAGTAGCCAATTGGCCGTTTTTCTGGCCGCGTCTCAGCGCAAGCCAGAGGCCATTCAAACCGGCGACAGCCATAATACTGATGATGGCGTAAAAGCCGACTCGCATCGGTGAAATACCCAGTACCAATAGCCAGACCAGTAACAACAGCGGAACCAGGAAGAACCAGCCCCGTGCCAGAACATCCTTTATTTTTGGCAGTTCACTCTTTGCCTGGGGCTGCAGGCCCTGTTTAACGGCGATGATGTGTACAAACAGATAAACGGTAGCAAAATAGAGCAGCGCCGGAAAAATGCTAACCTTGACGATCTCGAGATAAGGCAAACGGGTGTATTCGGCCATTAGAAAGGCACCAGCACCCATCAGTGGCGGCATGATTTGCCCGCCGGTACTGGCCGCGGCTTCAATCCCACCCGCCTGAGCCGGCTTGTAGCCCAATTTTTTCATCAGTGGAATGGTAAAAGCGCCGGTTGTGACCACGTTGGCAATGGCACTGCCTGATATTGACCCCATACTGGCCGACGCAAGTACCGCCGCTTTCGCCGGGCCGCCCCTTTGGGTGCCAGTGGCCGAGTAGGCAAGATCGATGAAAAATTTGCCGGCACCGGTGACTTCGAGTAAAGCGCCGAATAATACGAAGATAAATACGAAGGTTGCAGCAACCCCGAGCGGCAGGCCAAAAATACCCTCCTGACCGAGGTATAACTGTGCTGCCACGCGATCGAGCGTATAGCCACGATGATTGAGAATGCCAGGTAACCACTCACCGAGCCAGGGCAGTTCGCCGCGAGCGCCGGACAGCGCGTAGGTAATGGCGAATATGCCAATAATGGTCAGGCCCAGCCCCACAGCACGGCGGCTGGCTTCCAGTACCGTGACAATACAAATGCAGGCAAAAACGATATCGGTTGTTGACCAGAAACCGGCCCGATCGATGATTTCATCCAGAAACACAACCAGATAAAAACCGGAGGCGGTGGCGGCCGTAAACAAAACCAGGTCAACCGCCATGGCGACAGGGCCTCTGGGGTGCCCCGGTTTGGGGCCAAAAAGAATGAACGTCAGCATCAGAATCAGAGACAGATGAATGCCACGCTGGTAGAACAACCCCAGCGGCTGAATGCCTGCGCCATACAGATGAAACAGCGACAGGCAAACGCCCAGCGCAATGATCGACCAGCGCCAAATGGCCGACCCGGGCATCAGTTCAGCCTTCCAGTCGCTCTCTACAGTGAACGGAACGGGGGTAAATTGTTTCATGGAGTCACGCTTCCAATAGGTTCTTCAGTGGTCAGGCGAATGATGACGCGTTGGTCGAAAGCCAACTCACTGAGACTGATTAATTGACGCTCAATAGCAATGCGGTGATTGACCTGCATTGATCCTACCCGCAGTACAAGCTGATTGCCTGGCAGCGGTTGATTGAAGTTGGTAATTCGATAGCCGTGATTGTTATCTGAACCCAGATCACCACGGCCGGGGATGTGCCCAAGGCCTGCGGCAAAATCGGGTGTTTGAGTGCTGTCGAGCAGTAGAATGCCATTTTCAACCAGAAAACAGTCTTCTACCTGAAATCCCTGAACCGAATGATTCCACAGCAAGCACCAGCGACCGCTTTCGGGTAAGTCGAGGCGGGTGAGCAATTGCTCGTCTGGGGTTACAACATCCAGCTGCCATGCCCAAGCTGGCGTGACTGCCAGGGTCAGTGTAATCAGCAAGGCGTGTCTGGTAAGGCATCGGGTCAGTGAACAACCGGGGGTCTTGCGACCACCGGTTGTTAGGCTTTTTTGCCGTGTCATTCTATTTACTGACGAAGGCGAGCCGGGATGTCTGCACCAATTTCTTCATAGTAGCGCAGCGCGCCCGGGTGCATTGGAATTGGAGTGGAGGTCAACGCAAACTCAACGGTGGTATCGTTCGCCGCCGGGTGAATGTCACGCAAGTACTGGACTTCTTCGAACAACAGCTTGGTGATTTGGTAAGCCAGTTCTTCGGACATGGCCGTATTGACGGTCAATACGTTGGGGATGCCTAGAGATTTAACCGGCTCTTCCATGCCTTCATACAAGCCTGCACGCAGGGTGTAGGGTGCAAAGACTGGCTCGAGTGCAAGCGCATTGGCGACTTCTTCATCGGACATCGACAACAGCTTGATGTCACGTGTCGTTGCCAGGCTCAGGATAGAGCTGGTTGGCGGGCCTACACTCCAGAAACCGGCGTCGATATCGCCGTCACGAATGGCGTCAGCTGTCTCATTGAAATTGAGACGCAGAGCAGTGAAGTCATCGTAGCTGATGCCGTTGCCTTCGAGAATGGCGTTGGCATTTACTTCGGTGCCACTGCCGGGTGCACCGACTGAAACACGCTTGCCGCGCAAGTCGGCCAGAGAGTTAATGTCGGAATCGGCCAGCGTTACAATCTGGACTGCGTTCGGATAAAGCGATGCCAGCGCGACGACATCCAGCTTATTGCCATTGAAGCGTTCGCCACCGTGATAGGCTTGAAAAACGGTATCGGCCAGGGCGATCGCCAGATCTGAATCCTGGCGATGCACCAGACCCATGTTTTCAACCGAGGCACCGGTGACTTCTGCCACAGCGCTGTAGCCGTCAAGGTTATTGGAAATCAGTTCTGCCAGGCCGCCACCCAATGGGTAGTAGGTACCACCCGTACCACCGGTTGCGATCGACAGGGATTCAGCATGGGCAGCGGAGAAGCCCAGCGCCGCGGTTGCACAAAGTGCGAGAGAAAGTTTACGCATGTGATCTTTACCTCTATTTGTTTTTGTCAGTTTGTTGTCTTCATTGATCGTATGGTTCAGTCACCGCTCATACTGGATACGACAGCGAACTGAATGGCATAACGGTCCCAGGCGATATCAGCCTGTCAGTACAGTGACTGTAGTCGACATACTGCCGCTTGGACTGGCCGGTTAACGGTTTTTTTATGGGCCAGTTGCCGCGTGGTCCCGTACAGTATTGCAACCCTTGTGCCAGGCTCAGTAGGGTGTCAGCTGCGCGCTGTTGCGGGCTTTTAAGCAGTGGTCGCGCAGGGTGTCGGCAAAATTATGCTCACTGACTTGTTGGGAGTAGGCTGAAAATTGCTGATCAGGTGAGCTGTTGCAACATGGTTGAGGAGGGCGGGGCGGCAGCAGGCGCAGGGGTTTGCGCCTAGCATTCAGCGCCGCATTTCAATGCCCCGGTTCGTCATAACCTCTTTCGCCTCTCCGATGCTGTATTCGCCAAAGTGAAAGATGCTGGCTGCCAACACCGCATCAGCATGGCCTTCCAGTACGCCATCGGCAAGATGTTCGAGGTTGCCGACACCGCCACTGGCAATCACGGGGATGCGAATGGCATCGGCCACGGCTTGGGTCAGGCCCAGATCAAACCCGGTTTTGACGCCATCTCGGTCCATGCTGGTGAGCAGGATTTCGCCGGCTCCCAGTGCTTCCATTTTTTGTGCCCACTCGACGGCATCGATACCCGTTGGTTTACGGCCGCCGTGGGTGAATATTTCCCAGTGATCTGCGACCCGTTTGGCATCAATAGCGACGACGATGCATTGCGCACCGAAGCGGTCGGAGGCTTGTTTTACAAAGTCTGGATTAAACACCGCAGCACTGTTGATCGACACTTTGTCGGCACCGGCGTTGAGCATGGTGCGAATGTCGTCGAGGGTGCGAATGCCGCCCCCAACGGTCAAAGGAATAAATACCTGGCCAGCAATGGCGCTGACGGTATCGACCATCGTATCGCGGCCTTCATGGGTCGCAGTGATGTCGAGCATGGTAATTTCATCAGCACCCTGTTCATTGTAGCGACGTGCCACCTCGACCGGGTCTCCGGCATCGCGAATATTAACGAAGTTAACGCCCTTAACCACGCGGCCTTTGTCGACGTCGAGGCAGGGAATGATGCGTTTTGCCAGTGCCATAATGGTGTCTCTCGGTTGCTTTGTTAGGGAGCCTCTGAACAACTCCCCTAGGGCTCTGCGTCAATTCCAGCAATGAAGCGTCTGCGTATAGGTCAGTCCCGCCCGTCGCAGTAAGCCTGAGCCGCTTTCACGTCGATGGCGCCGTCGTAGATGGCGCGCCCGGTTATGGCGCCCAGAATGCCCTGGCTTGCAATATCACAGAGTCGTTCGATATCCGTCATGTTGGTGACGCCACCGCTGGCGATGACCGGAATACCACCCGCTTTGGCGACGTCGACTGTTGCGTCTACATTGACACCCTGCATCATGCCATCGCGGCTGATGTCGGTATAGACGATGGCGCTGACACCGTCATGGGCGAAGTCCCGAGCCAGATCTGTAGCCAGTACGTCACTGACATCGGCCCAGCCTTCGGTAGCCACGCGGCCGTCTTTGGCATCAATACCTACGATGATGTGGCCGGGAAACGCCTTGCAGGCTTCGCGGACAAATCCGGGGTTCTTGACTGCCGCTGTGCCGATAATACACCAACTGACACCGGCGTTTACGTAGGCTTCTATGGTCCGGAGCGAGCGGATGCCCCCACCGATCTGGATCGGCAGGTTCGGGTATTTTCTGGAAATTGCGGTGACGGCTTCTGCATGGATCGGGGTGCCTTCAAAGGCCCCATTCAGATCGACCAGGTGCAGGCGGCGGCAACCGGCTTCAACCCAGCGGGTGGCCATTTCTACCGGGTCGGATCCAAAGACAGTGGCGTCTTCCATGCGGCCTTGCAGCAGGCGAACGCACTGGCCATCTTTAAGGTCAATGGCAGGTATGATCAGCATTGGGCTAGTCTCCAGGTTCGCCGGGACGGCTGCTCAGCGGCGGCCGTTCCAGTCGACAAAGTTTTTCAGCAGGGTCAGTCCGGCTGGGAAGCTCTTTTCCGGATGGAACTGGGTGGCAAAGAGGTTGTCGCGGTAGATCATCGCCGCGAAGGTCGCATCGTAGCTGCACCTGGCTGCGGTATAGCCCGGGTGCGCTTCAACGTAGTAGCTGTGCACGAAGTAGAAGCGGTCGCCACTGTGAATACCTTGCAGCAGTGGGTGATCGATCTGCAGATCAACGGTGTTCCAGCCCATGTGAGGGACTTTTAATGCCAGGCCGCGTTCATCGCGGGCTGTGGCACTGAAACGACGCACTTCGCCGTCGAGGTGACCCAGGCAGTCGACGCCATTGTTCTCGTGGCTATGAGCCAGCAGTGCTTGCATGCCGACGCAGATTCCGAGAAAGGGTTTGCCGCTGGCAATGGCTTCGGCCACTACGGTGTCGACGCCTTGTCGGCGAATCTCAGCCATGCAATCCCGAATGGCGCCGACACCGGGCAGCAGTATGTGGTCTGCTTCGGCAATACGGTCCTTGTTTGACGTCACTTCAATCTGTGTATTCGGGGCAACATGCTCCAGCGCCTTGGCGACGGAATGCAGGTTGCCCATGCCGTAATCGATGATGGTCAGCAATGTGCGACTCACGGAAATATCCTGTTCTGGCGGCGGGCCATTCTGGGGTTCAGAGGCTAATCACTGAAATCCTGAGGCCCTGGGGGTCAATATCAGAGCACACCCTTGGTCGAGGGCGTGATGCCGGCCATGCGTTCATCAGGTGTCAGAGCCATGCGCAGGGCTCTGCCAAAGGCCTTGAACACCGTCTCAATCTGGTGATGTGAGTTATGGCCCTTTAGGTTGTCAATGTGCAGGGTCACCCAGGAATGATTGACGAAACCATGGAAAAATTCGTAAAACAGGTCGACATCGAAACCGCCGACACTGCCGCGCGTGAACGGAAGGTTATATTCAAGGCCAGGGCGGCCTGAGAAATCGATGACGACTCTCGACAGCGCTTCATCAAGGGGAACGTAGCTGTGGCCATAGCGGGTTATGCCTTTCTTGTCGCCAACAGCCTGTGCGAACGCCTGCCCCAGGGTGATGCCAATGTCTTCAACACTGTGATGGTCGTCAATGTGGTTGTCACCCCGGCAGGTGATGTCGAGATCGATCAAACCATGACGGGCAATCTGGTCCATCATATGGTCCAGGAAGGGCATGCCCGTGTCGAACGTGGCTTTACCGGTGCCGTCCAGGTCGATACTGACTCTGATCTGGGTTTCGCTGGTGTTGCGCTCAACCGTCGCTTGGCGACTCATAATAGTACGACTCTCTGTAGTGTTGAATGAGTGATGAAACAGCAGTAATGCAGTGATCAAGTGTTGATGTTGCCCAAATCAAACACTGTTGATGGACAGACAGAGCGAACTCGGGTACCGATATTCGAACGATACCGTCGGGCGCCAGAATTTGCTCACAACGGGATTGGATAGCCTCTGGCCCAGATACCACAGTGCATTATATCGGTATGCTGCGCTCCAAACCACCCAAGAGGAATTGTTCAGGGCTTTCTTTGGGGTCTTGCAGGTAAATCAGCTATTACAGACTGGTTTTTACCCAGGGATTTGGCTTCATACATGGCATGGTCAACCAGATTCAGAAGCTGATCGACCTTTTTGGGTGCCTGTTCACCCTGAACTTCAATAATGCCCACTGAGCAACCCAACTGCTGGCCTTCGGGCCAAGTGACTTCCTGACCGGTAAAACGCTGCAAAAAGGCCTGGCAGTTTTGCGGTGTGGCGAAATTTTCGAGGAATCGTTGCGCCAACTGCTGTACAGCGGCGCTCTGTTCATTTGGGAACAGGATAACGAATTCATCGCCGCCCAGTCTGGCCGTCAGATCCTCGGCGCGAGTGTGCTCTTTCAGTAATTGGGCAAACCCCTGCAATACCTGGTCACCCAGAATATGACCGTAGTTATCGTTCAGGTACTTGAAATTATCCAAATCCATGAACGCCAGTGAGAACCGATACTCCGGGTTGCGTCGCCCCCGGGCCAGCTCTTCCGCGAGTCGGGGATATAAGGCTTGCCGGTTTATCAGACCGGTTAGCATGTCGGTCGATGACAAGTGATGCAGTTCCTTTTCATGAATCAGCCGTTGAATGGCAGCGGCCAGCTGCCCGGCCAACATCGACGCGGTGCGCAGCACTGATTCTTCAAAACCCGATGGGTTATGGGTCAGAAGTACCAGATCGCCAAAATTATGGTGGCGGAGAGATAGGCTAAAAATGCAAACAAAACCGTTATGCATACCCTCCAGCTTCAGGTTGTTTAAACGCAACAGTAGCCGGCCGCTGGCAAGCCGCTGCATTGCCAGCGCCTGGTGCAGACGTTCTACTTCCGGGTCGGGTAACCCTTTGGTGACCCGCACTGCATTCATGAACAGTTGCTCTGTCAGCTCTATGGCGACATAGTCGCAATCCAGATGGGCCTTTAACTGCTGACAGAGGGTTTCTACCAGTTCAAGCGTATCCGTGGCTAGGTTGGCCTGGGCGCTCAGGTGTGACAGTAGCCGTGTGTCGCGAACTCTTTGTTGCATCTGTTCCAGCTCGCTTTCCAGCTCGGCCGCACGCAAAACTGACATGACGTCTATGTTGCTCGCTGGCATGGTGTTGTTCCCTGGCGCGCCGGCTTGCATCCAGGATATTGAGTGCACCGGAGACTGGCCAGAGTCCAGTCCGCCAGGGCCAGCGGCGTAAACGGCCAGGTTCAGCAATAGGTCGGGCAAGTCCAGGTGGGCGTCCAGCGATTCCCTCAGCTCGCAGAGCAGTCGATTGACGCTGTCGTAATCGGCTTCAGCGCGAGCAAAATGCAATTGCAGACACAAATGCAGAATGTGACCCCTGACCGATAGCTGTGCGGGGCGGTGTCGCATTTCCTGCAAGGTATGTTGTGCCAGGACACTGTGCCCCAGGTAGAAACGGTAAAGCGCCTGTTGCAGTAGCATGTCATCCAGTGTGTAAAAAGGGAGGGTGACAAAGTCACGAATGCGACACAGTCGGATGGTAGTGCTCAGTAATCTCAGGCTTTCGTGTACGTTGCCTCCGGTCAGATAAACCCAGGATAAGTTATGTAAGGTAACTGCAATTTCATTGTAGTGGGCGACTGTTTGCAGCATCTGCAGGGTATGTAAAAACGTATCCCGGGCATCTTCAGTGCGCCCCATGCTCAATTGCAAAACCCCTAGAGCATTCTTGAGCGGTGCTTCGTGAAGCGGTGATTGCATCCGTTGGCACAGGGACAGCGCTAGTTCCAGCAGACGATGAGCGCGCTTGTATCGGTAGGCTTTTGTTTGCAAAAACGCCATCGACTCGGTCAGTTTTACCGTGGCAATATCGTTGTGCTGTGACCTGGCCTGTCTCAGGCTGGCCAGTACCGCTCGTCTGAGAAATTGGCGCTCCCGATCATTCATGCACTCTTCCCAGCTAATTTGGGCGGTGCGCAAAGCATAGGCATAGTCATCCATCGGTTGCATTGGCAGTAGAGCCTCCAGGCGGTGCAACAGCCTGGTTTCGGGTCGTTCGTGATAGTGGCTGCTGATCATAACCTGCAGTAAGAGCCATTCACGTTCACGCAACAGCCACGACGCATCCTTGATGGCGATGTGCTCTAGTGCCGTTTGCGCATGGGTTGCCATCTGCCGTGCCGTAGTCAACCGATGCTTGGTCAGGGCGCACCAGCCAAGTCGCAGGTAGGCATCAAACATTTGATCGTAAAGGTGATCATGGCGCGCGTCTTCCAGTAATTCCGTCAACAGCGTGATGGCGCCATTGTGCCGGTCAAGATAGTACAGAGCTTCAGCCTCAATTAATCGCAGAGTACTGCGATGTTCGGTGAGTAACAGAATCTGGCGCTCGTCGAGCATTAATCCTATTTTATCGCACAGCAGCTGAGTTTCTGTCTGGCATTGCAGGGCATGATTTCGGAGGGCTTCCTGAATTAGACGAGGAATACTCAGATTGGCAATCGGAAGCGGCTCGGGCCAGGTAAGCGGCCTGGCATCAAGCTCGGGTGACAAGTCGATTAACCAGTTGGGATGATCAATGTCATCATCCGGGTTGCGGAGCCTATAGTGCCGGTCCGGGTCCTGGGCAGCCATCATGTCAGGGTCTGTTGCGGTGAGTATCAAAATCCGACCCCCGAGGCCCTGCTGCATCCGGTTGAGCAAGTGTTGCAGACTCTGACTGGCATACTGGAAGTGAGTCAGAGCAATAACGATGGGTTGCTCTGCCGATAGCGCAGCCAGTAATTGAATAATGTCATCCTGAAAGGCATGGTGTTTTTGTATGACGTGGTCTTTCAGTTGCAATGGATGGCGCTGTATAAAACGATCACAGAGTAAGTGTTGCCAGGTAGCAAGGTTGGGCGCGTAGATTGCCTGTTGTTCGAGCCACTGGGCCGAGTCGGCTGGAGCTAGCCGGGAATAGCCATTTTGAATGATATCAATAAGCGGATAATAGCCATTCAACTGGCACTCAGGGGTCAGTTGAAAGCGAAAGCATTCAGCCGGAAGGTGTGCCATAAACGCATTGACCAGGCCACCAAAGCGGTTTCCATCAGCGTCGGCGAACATCAGACACTGTCCCTGGGCTTTCAGTGTTTGCTGCCACGCATTCTCCAGCAGCCTAAGCGGATAAGTCTGATTCATAGTCCTTCACGATCCAACAAAGCAGATTGAGTATAAACCATAAGTGTGTCTGTTAATGCAGGCGGGTTGGCAGGCGGGCTTATTTAGATTAACAGAAAAAGCACCCGTTATAGCGGCAGTTGTGCACCAATATGGTGCCAATGCCAGCTATATTGAACTAGAATGGTGCTCTTGGCTCAGGCTAAGCCCCGTAATCGTGCATTTTTAAAGCTAATGCGGCTGGCCTGCTTCTTGCGTATGCCATTTAACCAATCACTGGCCAGCCCGGATTGGGCGCACGCCGAAGTTTGACGGGCCTCTCTGATGGCCCTGACGTTCACAGCAACCCGGTGCACAGGATGCCTCATGTGACTGACACGCATTTCTTTCGCCAGTTGGTCGATCATCAATTTACAGCCCTTATTCAGTTGGACGAGACCCTGATCATTGAACACGTCAACCCATCTGCCGAGTTGCTGTTGATACGCTCCGGGAAACAGGTGATAGGTCAGGCGTTTTACAGTTTATTTGTCAATCCGGCCGAGATTCGGGAAATTATGATGTCCGCGATTGGCGAAGGCACAACCTTGTCGGTTCGTTCGGCACAATGGCGGTTGGTGCACCGCGAAACTCTGACTCTCGACTATATGCTGACACCCTATATGGACGCTGGCGAGCTGCACCTGATTGTCGAGATGTTACCGGTCGACCGGGCGATGCGTATCAGTCGGGACGAAGGGCTCATTCAGCAAACAGAGACCACCCGACACCTGGTGCGCGGTGTTGCTCATGAAATCAAGAATCCACTTGGCGGGATTCGCGGCGCCGCGCAGCTGCTGGCGAGTGAGTTACCCAATGCAGACCTGAAAGAGTACACCCAGGTGATTATTGAAGAGGCTGATCGGCTTCGCGACCTTGTTGATCGGATGCTCGGCAGTCACAAGGTACCGACCCTGTCGAATGTGAACGTTCATCAGATTGCCGAGCGTGTTTATTCGCTGCTAAGTGTGGAATGCGGTGATCAGATACATTTGAGCCGTGACTATGATCCGAGTATCCCGGACTTCAATTGCGATGAAGCACAACTGATACAAGCGGTATTGAACATAGCCCGCAACGCGGTTCAGGCATTGATAGAAAACGACGTTGACAACCCGTCCATAGAATTCAAAACCCGTACGGTACGCCAGTTCACCATTCGCCAGAACCGATATCGGCTGGTGGTCAGACTTGACATCATCGATAACGGCCCTGGCATTGCACCGGAAATGATGGAAAAGATTTTCTACCCAATGATATCAGGCCGGCCCAGCGGGACGGGTTTGGGTCTTTCGATTGCTCAGCAAATCATCAACTTTCACAACGGCGTCATCGAGTGTGACAGCAGTCCCGGTGCCACCGTGTTTAGTGTCTATTTACCGTTGGAGGGGCTCAATGGCCAATCATAATTGCGTCTGGATCGTCGACGATGACCGCTCCATTCGCTGGGTACTGGAACGTGCCTTCGAAAAAGAAGGTATCGAGTGCCGCAGCTTCGAATCAGGTGAAGCTTTGCTGCGCAAGCTGGATCAGGATCCACCTGATGCAATTGTCAGTGATGTGCGCATGGAGGGCATAGACGGGCTTGAATTGCTCAGTCGAATCCATGATAACCACCCTCATCTGCCGGTCATTATTATGACTGCTCATTCTGACCTCGAAAGCGCCGTCGCTTCATTTCAGGGTGGTGCGTTCGAGTATTTACCCAAGCCATTTGATGTCGATGACGCTGTTTCGCTGGCGTTGCGTGCCATAGAGCATACACGACAGAAGCAGAAGACGTCCGAGCCCGTTAAAGCTCCGGCCAATACCGAAATCATTGGCGAAGCTCCAGCAATGCAGGAGGTATTCCGTGCCATTGGCCGGTTGTCGCAGTCCAACATTACTGTGCTGATCAACGGTGAATCAGGTACGGGTAAAGAGTTGGTGGCTCATGCTTTGCACCGCCACAGTCCGCGTCGGGAAAATCCGTTCATTGCGCTGAATATGGCTGCCATTCCCAGGGACTTGATGGAGTCGGAGCTCTTTGGTCATGAGAAAGGGTCTTTTACCGGAGCCCACGGGCAGCGGCGCGGACGTTTTGAGCAAGCCGATGGTGGCACTCTGTTTCTTGATGAAATCGGTGATATGCCGTCAGAGACCCAGACCCGTTTACTGCGCGTTCTGGCTGACGGAGAATTCTACCGGGTCGGTGGTCACACCTCGGTTCGGGTTGATGTTCGTATCATTGCGGCAACTCACCAGAATCTGGAAACTCTGGTTAAGGAAGGACGCTTCAGGGAAGACTTGTTTCATCGTCTGAACGTGATTCGTATCCACTTGCCACGTCTGGCTGATCGTCGTGAGGATATTCCCCAGCTGCTTGAGTTTTTTCTGCACAAGGCTGCCGACGAATTAGGCGTTGAAACCAAGATGCTTCGACCCGAAACCGAGGTCTATCTGACGCGTCTGGCATGGCCTGGTAATGTCCGTCAACTGGAGAACATATGCCGTTGGATCACGGTGATGGCCTCTGGCCGCGAAGTGCTGGTGTCGGATCTGCCGCCAGAGCTGATGGACGAAGCGCAGGCACCAGTGACCAGTGAAAACTGGGAGCAAGCGCTGCGCAACTGGGCAGACCGGGAGCTTGGCCGTGGTGAGCACCGCTTGCTGGATGTTGCTGTTCCCAGTTTTGAACGCATTATGATCGAAACTGCGCTTAAACATACCGCAGGCCGGCGACGCGACGCGGCTGAATTACTGGGGTGGGGGCGTAACACGCTGACTCGCAAGATCAAGGAGTTGGGCATGGAGTTGGAGTCCGTCGCTGAGGATGACGAATAACAGGGGGCAAGACACGGCCCCTTTCCCTGACCATACCTGGCAATCCCGATGCCATGGCATCTGATGCGGCAAACGCGTAAAATTCTCCCAGTCTTTAAAATCCGCCCGTCAACTGTTGGGAGTCAAGATGTCTGATATTAAAAAAGTGGTTCTGGCCTACTCAGGAGGCCTTGACACCTCGGTCATTGCCAAGTGGATCGCCGAAACCTATGACTGCGAAGTGGTGACCTTCACGGCAGACCTCGGCCAGGGCGAGGAAGTCGAGCCTGCCCGGGCCAAAGCCAAGGCGCTGGGCATCAAAGAAATTTACATCGAGGATTTGCGTGAAGAATTTGTGCGCGATTACGTATTCCCGATGTTTCGTGCCAATACTGTTTACGAGGGTGAATATTTGCTGGGCACGTCTATTGCCCGCCCATTGATCGCCCGTCGGCTGATTGAGATCGCTAATGAAACCGGGGCCGATGCCATCGCTCATGGCGCTACCGGTAAAGGCAATGATCAGGTTCGCTTTGAACTGGGGGCCTATGCACTCAAACCCGGCGTCAAGGTTATTGCCCCATGGCGTGAATGGGATCTGACGTCACGCGAAAAGCTGATGGACTATTGTGAACAGCATCAGATTCCGGTCGATTTCAACAAGAAAGGCACTAAATCACCGTACTCCATGGATGCCAATCTGCTGCATATTTCGTATGAGGGTGGCGTGCTGGAAGACCCATGGGTCGAAGCCGAAGAAGATATGTGGCGCTGGTCGGTCAGTCCGGAAGCCGCACCCGATATCGCTACGTACATTGAGCTGACCTATGAGAAAGGCGATATTGTTGCGATTGACGATAAGCCGATGTCGCCAGCGACTGTTCTGACCTATCTGAATAAAGTCGGCGGTGACAATGGCATTGGCCGTCTCGACATTGTAGAAAACCGTTACGTCGGCATGAAGTCACGTGGTTGCTACGAGACGCCGGGAGGCACGATTATGCTTAGGGCGCATCGGGCTATTGAATCGATCACGCTGGATCGTGAAGTTGCGCATCTGAAAGATGATTTGATGCCCAAATATGCTGAGGTTATTTATAACGGTTACTGGTGGAGCCCGGAGCGGCTGATTCTACAGAAGATGATTGATGCGTCTCAGGATCGGGTTAATGGCAAGGTGCGTTTGAAACTCTACAAAGGTAACGTAATCGTAGCGGGCCGTCAGTCTGAAGACAGCCTGTTCGATGAAAGTATTGCTACTTTTGAAGACGATGCCGGAGCTTATGATCAGAAAGATGCCGAGGGATTCATCAAGCTGAATGCATTGCGCATGCGTATTGCGGCAAGTAAAGGTCGCAGCCCGCTCGAGTAATCGCTACAGTTGAAAAACCGGACTCAGTGTCCGGTTTTTTTTGCCTGACAGATCGAGGTCGGTACGTCCTACAAATTCGATTAAAAGCTGGTGGTTTCAGACATGACTTGCCATCCAATAGCTGAGTCGTCTCAAAACGAGCGGTTCGATCACCTTGGCGGTCCGCAATGTCCGCTTTGCAAGCAGGAGCACAATACCTGGTGGCACCAGCGAAAGCACAGGGATTACTGGCATTGCCGGATTTGCCAGCTGGTGTTCGTTGGTGTTGCTCAACAGCTGTCGGCAACGGCTGAGAAAGCTGAGTATGACCGGCATGAAAACGATGTTGATGACCCGGGTTATCGGCGTTTCCTAACGCGACCTTTTACCGCTGTGACTGAACGATTACCGGCAGGCGCCCGTGGCCTCGATTTTGGGTGCGGCCCAGGGCCGGCGTTGGCAGCCATGCTGGAAGAGTCCGGTTATAATGTGACACTTTATGACCTCTACTACTATCCGCAGGCAGAGGCACTGACTCGTCATTATGACTTTATTTGCCTGACCGAGGTTATCGAACACCTGAGTGATCCGGCCAGGGTCCTGACTCAGTTGTGGGCCTTGCTGAACGAAGGGGGGTGGCTGGTGGTTCAAACCCAGCGGGTGCGAAATCGGGCCGCATTCGAGCATTGGCGCTATGTCGATGACCCGACGCACATAGCATTTTACGCAGAGGATACTTTTGCCTGGCTAGCCAGGCAGCTAGACGCCCGTCATTGGGACATAACTGGTCGTGATGTGGTGGTCTTGCAGAAATAACAGCGTTACATGCCAGTCTCATCAGGATCAGGTATCAGACTAACGGGCTGCTAAAATTCGCAGAATTTCTACCGCCTGCTACCGGGACATGGATGTTCCTGCTAAAGCTCGGTTTCATAGCCAAACAACGCAGGTGCGCCACCTGTATGCAGAAACAGCACAGTGTCATCTGGGCCAAATGCCTTGTTGTAGTAGTGATCAAACAGACCGTGCATGGCCTTGCCGGTATAAACCGGATCCAGTAACAATCCCTCCGTTTCGGCTGTAACTCGCACGGCATGAACCATACCGTCGGTTGCAACGCCATAACCCGGGCCAACATAACTGCCGTCAGTCAGCACGTTGTTTGCCAGATCTGAGCGGTTAAGACCCAGGCGATCATACAACTGGCCGGTGAGATCCAGTACCAGATCAAATTGAGCCTCGCTGGTTCGGCTGACGCAAAAACCCCGTATTTGTGCTTGCAGATTAAACAGGGACGCGCCTGCCAGTAGCCCGGCCTGAGTACCTGCGCTGCCGGTCGCCAGGATAATATGATCAAAGACAACATCGTGCTGATACTGCCAGTGGGCAATTTCTTCAGCGCACCCTATGTAGCCCATTGCCCCGGTGGTATTGGACCCACCGACGGGGATGCAATAAGGGCGATAGCCCTCTTGCCCCAGCGCCTCAGCCCGCTCTTGCATCAGTTGCAGCCCGTTCTGGTTTGGTTTTGCCAGTGTCAGGGTGGCGCCAAATAGCTTATTCAGCAGTACGTTACCGCTGTGGTCATACAGTGATGCTGGCGCGCCGGTAACGGGCTCCAGGATGAGTTCGCAATGCAGCCCCAGCCGTGCTGCCGCAGCGGCGGTCTGGCGCGCATGATTGCTTTGCAGCCCGCCGAGGGTAAGCACTGTATCCGCTCCTGCGGCGATCGCTTCTGCCATCAGATATTCAAGTTTTCGGGTTTTGTTGCCACCCATGCCCAGACCTGTGCAATCATCCCGTTTGACCCATAGTTTCCCGGTACCAAGCTGCTCGCCCAGTCGGGGCAAGGGTTCGATGGGCGTGGGGGTGTGCGCCAGGTTGAGTCGGGGTGTGTCGCTGAAAGCCATGATCCGTCCAGAATAGTTAGTGTGTACCGGCAGTCAGTTTACACCATCTGATCGACGGCCGGTCTCTGGTTATCGTTCGGGTCGACAGCCTGATCATGCCAGAAATGGCTCCACCAAGCCGCTTAACACCTGTTTACTGTCACCCATTTTAATACGGCGGGCAAACCAACACGTCCACCGACGCCCGCTGCACGGGCGGCATTGACCGAAGAGGTGCGGAAATCCGGTCGAAAAGGCGCCTCTGGTCGGGTATCCTTGCGCCGATGAAGGGCTTTTAAGTACTGACGGTACCCAGACCTAATCAACACGCGCATTATTTATTCATACATGACCGCAAACAACAGGATTCCGATGGACGCGACCTATACCCCGGCCACCATTGAGCAGCAGGTGCAAAACACCTGGAATGAGAAGCAGGTTTTTAAAGCTCGGGTCGATCCCGGCAAAGAGAAATTCTACTGCTTGTCGATGCTACCGTACCCCAGTGGTCGTCTGCACATGGGGCATGTTCGCAACTATACCATTGGGGATGTAATCAGCCGTTATCAGCGCATGCTGGGCAAAAATGTCATGCAGCCCATGGGCTGGGACGCCTTTGGCATGCCAGCCGAGAATGCCGCCATTCAAAACGGTGTGGCCCCCGCCAAATGGACCTTTGAGAATATAGATTACATGCGCAGCCAGCTGAAAATGCTGGGCTTTGCCTATGACTGGGACCGAGAGGTTACTACCTGCACGCCTGAGTACTATCGGTGGGAGCAGTGGTTTTTCACCCGCCTGGTCGAAAAAGGGCTGGCGTACAAAAAAACATCGCCGGTAAACTGGTGCCCTGTAGACCAGACGGTGCTGGCCAACGAGCAAGTGCACGACGGCTGCTGCTGGCGCTGTGATACACCGGTCGAGCGCAAAGAGATGGACCAGTGGTTTATCAGAACAACCGCCTATGCACAGGAATTGCTCGATGAACTCGATCAGTTGCCTGGCTGGCCGGAAGAAGTTAAGACCATGCAGCGCAACTGGATTGGTCGGTCTCAGGGCATTACCTTGCGGTTTGGCATCAAAGACAGCGATGACACGCTTGAAGTCTATACCACCCGGCCCGACACGCTGATGGGAGTGACTTACATGGCGGTGGCGGCCCAGCACCCTCTGGCTGCTCAGGCAGCGAAGAGCGATAGCGAGCTTGCCCGCTTTATTCTGGAATGTAAGAACATGACCACCAGCGAAGCCGACATGGCGACGATGGAGAAAAAAGGCTGCGATACCGGTCTTGTTGCTATACATCCTCTGACCGGTGCAGAGATTCCGATCTGGTCGGCCAATTTTGTACTGATGGATTATGGCAGCGGTGCTGTCATGGCGGTGCCGGGCCACGACCAGCGCGATTGGGAGTTTGCCACCCGGTACGGTCTTGATATTCGACAGGTAGTCCAACCGGAACCTGGCAGCGAGACACTCTGCGACTTGTCTCACGAAGCCTTCAGTGAAAAAGGCGTACTGGTTAATTCCGGTTACTATGACGGGCTCAATTTCAGTGCTGCGTTCGAACGCATCGCGGCGCACCTTGAAGCAGAAGGTAAGGGCGAAACGACGGTCAATTTCCGCCTGCGTGATTGGGGTGTCAGTCGCCAGCGCTATTGGGGCACACCGGTCCCGATGGTATACGTCGATGGCGTAGTTAAACCCTCAGAAACCTTCCCGGTAGAATTGCCCTACGACGTGGTGTTTGACGGTGCCAATTCACCCATCAAGAACAACCCGGACTTTGAAAATACCACCTGGCAAGGCCAGCCTGCCAAACGCGATACCGACACCTTCGACACCTTTATGGAATCGAGCTGGTATTACGCCCGCTATTGCACGCCCCAGTTCAGCGAAGGCATGTTGGAGCCGCAAGAAGCCAATTACTGGTTACCGGTAGACCAGTACATCGGCGGGATTGAGCACGCCACCATGCACTTGATGTACTCGCGGTTCTTCCACAAGGCGATGCGAGATGAAGGTCTGGTCACTTCCAGTGAACCCTTCACCAACCTGCTGTGTCAGGGCATGGTGCTTGCTGATACCTGGTACAAGGACACTGACAAAGGGCGCACCTGGGTATCACCTGCATCGGTTGATGTTCAGCGCGACGACAAGGGCAAGGTGCTCGGTGGGGTTGAATCGGCGACCGGTGATGCCGTGATCTACGCGGGCATGTCAAAGATGTCCAAGTCAAAAAATAACGGCAAGGACCCGCAGCAGGCCATTGAGCAATACGGTGCCGATACCGTGCGGCTGTTCTCCATGTTCGCTGCGCCACCGGATCAGACGCTCGAGTGGATCGAGTCCGGCGTTCAGGGTGCGCAGAAGTTCCTGCAACGTCTGTGGCGAGCAGTTTATGCGTTGATCGAAGCCGGTGATCTTGCTGCATTGAGTGATCAGGCATTAAACGACGATCAAAAAGTCCTGCGCCGCAAGACGCATGAAACCATCGCCGGGGTGACCATCGATTTTGGCGAGCGTAAAACCTTCAACACAGCTATTGCCAAGGTGATGGAGTTGTTAAACAGCGTGAACCGCTTTGACGCCAGTGACGCGCTTGGTCGAGCCGTTGTGAAAGAAGCACTTGATACTGCGGTGTTAGTGCTTGGTCCGATTGCACCCCACGTTACCCAGGTACTGTGGAGTGCGCTTGGCCATGACGGGCTACTGATCGATGCGGCCTGGCCGCAGGTGGACGAATCGGCTCTGGTCAGAGACACACTGCTCTACGTTGTGCAGGTAAACGGCAAAGTGCGTAGCCGGATTGAAGTCGCAGCGGGGACCGACAAGGCATCGATTGAAGCCTTGGCCCTTGCCGATGAAAATGTGCTCCGCTTTACCGATGGAGTCACCGTGCGCAAGGTAATTGTTGTGCCTAATAAACTGGTGAACATCGTTGCCAACTAAGATACGAATGCGCCGGGGTTGGCTTGCTCGCTGCCTGATCATCTGTGCAGCAGTCAGTCTGCTGGCTGGCTGTGGCTATCAGTTAAAAGGCCAGTTTCGGCTGGCTGACGGATTGAGCCCGATGGTATGGCAGTCGCAAACCGATGCGGATGAACTCTACCAGACGCTGCGTGGTACCTTTTCGTTGTACGGTCTGGTGTTGCAGACCGGTCCTGCTGATACCTTGCTGCAATTGCACCGCGAATCCTATGCACAAGTTAGTCTGGATGAGACCCTTATTTTAACCCTGGAAATAGAGTGGAGCCTGGTGAATCAGTTTAATCAGCGAGTCATCAGCCGACGGGTGACCCGTGCCGAGTCACGCCTGCCAGATGATGATGATGACACACGCCTTGAGCGTCGTCAGGCGCTGCGCAATCGTGTTGCGCTGCGCGTGCTTGATCAACTGGAAGCCATCTCGAACGAAGATCTCGCTGACACTGGAAACGCACCCTCGTGATTTTTTGCGTGCGGCTAAGAGCTACTTGCCTGGTAATGGTAGATCCATCATGAAATTGTCAGTCCAACAATTGGCGACTCAATTGTCTCAACCATTGCCAGCCATAATCTGGCTCAGTGGGGATGAACCATTATTGGTATTGGAAGCTGGCGATCAGGTCAGAGCAGCAGCACGGCAGGCAGGCGTCAGCGAACGGCAGGTGTTTCATGCCGATGCGCAGTTTGACTGGAACCAGCTGTACCATGCGAATCAGTCTATGTCGTTGTTTGGTGACCGGCAGCTGCTTGAGCTGCGGTTGACCGGCAAGTTGAATGATGCCGGCCGAAAGGCGCTGGTGGCTTATGCCGGGGACGCCAATCCGGATAATCTGCTGCTGATAGTGTCCGATAAAATTGAGGCGGCACAGAGCAAAGCCAAATGGTTTGCCGGTGTGACTGATGCTGCCTGGTGGGTTCCCATCTGGCCGGTTGACCGGCATCAGCTACCGGCCTGGCTGCGCTCGCGTTTGCAACAGCAAGGGTTGCAAATTGATGACGATGCACTGGCATTGCTGGCCGATCGCGTTGATGGCAACTTACTCGCTGCCCGCCAGGAGATCGATAAACTGTTGCTGGTGAGTGACAGCACTCAACTGACGCTGGAGACCGTTGTTCAGGCCGTTGCGGACAGTGCCCGCTATACAGTATTTGACCTGGCAGACGCTGTTTTGAATGGTGATCTGGCACGCAGTCAGCGCGTACTGTCCGGGCTTGCGGCTGAAGGCATTGAACCGCCCATTGTGCTGTGGGTACTGGCCAGAGAGTTGCGCCATCTGGTGCAACTGGCTGACGCTCAGGTGTCTGGTCAACCGCTGCCGGCTGTGTTCAAACGTCTGCGCATCTTCGACAAACGCCAGGGTCCGTATCAGGCTGCCTTGCGACGCGGTGATACAGGCCTTTGGCAACGCTGCCTGATTATTTGTGGCGATGTTGATGCAACAATCAAAGGACGAGCTGCAGGCGATCCCTGGCATAAACTCAGTGCACTGGTGTGTGAGGTTGCTCAGCCTGGTGTTGTGCCGGGTACCTATTGAGCCCTGCACCGGATTAATAGCGTCTGTCAGTCCAGTTGAAACCCTATTGTCAATGCAAGTTGGATGGTTTCATTTACGCAACAGTAACGACTGCTGGCATTAACACGGGCCAAAGCCGCCATAGCTGCTTTATCAAAAACTACCCGTCGAGCGGGTGTCAGTATGTCGACTGTAAATTGCCCGTTTGGGTTCATTTCAATGGTAACGTCCAGGTTGCCCTCCCAACCCCGTCTTCGCGCAGATGGTGGGTAACTCATCTGTTTGTATAGAGCTTGCTGTAACCAAAGCTTTATTTCACGCTGGTGTTGTTGAACGGATGTTACGTTCAATTTCGGTTCGGAATGGGTCGCCTCTTTTGAGCGCCGAGCCGGGACTCGTTCAGTTCCCGAGTGGTTGACAGCAGTTTGCATAGGTACAAACTGTTCCTGTTCCTGTTCCTGTTCCTGTTCCTGTTCCTGTTCCGGCTTTATCGTCCGTGTCGGCGCCGTTGCAGATACGGGGAGCTCATTTGTGGTGTCAACAACCGGGATTGATGGTTGTGACTTTTCCACTTTCTTGGCAAGCGTATCTGGCTGCTGTTGGGCTGCTTGTTCTTCGGCGATGGCACTATCGACTGTGGCAGATCTGGCAGCTACCAAGCCCAGGGTAATCGTATCTTTTGAGTCAATCCCGAACTCCTCGGTCCAGCCAGGTAACCATGCGATCAATGCAGCGTGAGCTGCGATCGAAATAGCGATGGCTACTGGCCAGACCTGTTTCATGTGATGCTCACATCCGGTCTAACATCAGAAGTGGTACTCGGCCGATACCTTGAAAGTACGGCCAGGTGTGTTGTAGCTGGAGTTTGTGAAACTGTCGTAATTCGTAACGTAGTTTTCATCCAGCACATTATCAACCTGAGCCGTCAGAGTGCTGCGTCCATCTAGGCGAAACTGAGTCCCCAATCCCCAAACAGCATAGTCACCCAGAGCTTTTGTGCCATTTTTTCGACCGCTTTCAGCTTGCAGGTCGGTATCAAATTGCCACTGTCCGTACTGATAAGCTAGAGCTGCAAAGGCGGTCCACTCAGGGCGGTTATCCAGTCGGTCTTTATCGTCGTCCCTTGCATCGGTGAGGGTCGTATTTAGCGTCAGATCAACGTTGCCGATTTGTTGGGAGATGTCCAGTTCAAGACCAAGAATGCGAGCTTGCGCAATGTTTGCTGCTGTGAAGGTATTTGGATCAGTACCAATCAAATTGGTTGTGTCTGTTTGGTAGGCACTGATCCGCCATTCACCGCCCCGGGTAAATTGGCGCAATGCCAATTCAAAACTTTGTGACTCCTCTGGCTTAACATCTTTGTCGCCATAGTCTGGGAAAAATAGCTCGTTAAAACTGGGTGCTCTGTAGGCCGTACCGACTGTTCCGATAACCTCGAGTGAATCTGTCAGAAAATATGAGGCACCAAGACTTCCTGTTGTAAAGGTGTCATAGGCGCTGTTTTGATCGACACGAAGGCTGCCCTGTAATCCGATGTCGCCAGTCTGAATGACAAGGTTGGTAAACAGACCCGTGTTAACACGCTCATTGTCATCATAGTCTGTCGTTGATTCCAGCTCGACTGCATCGACATCTACACCGGCTGCTGCAGTCACATCGCCGAAGGTTCGCTCAGCCATTGCAGTGACTGTATAGCCTGTTGTTTTAAACTCACTGTCGTTGGCAGAATCGTTGCCATCACTGTTGACGCTGTCGTCAGTATACCGGCCGACTCGCGAGGTGATTCGAGTATTTCCTGATATGTCATAGTCCAGCGAAAGTGATGAGTTGGACAGGTCTGTTTGGGTCTGCCAATCGATTTCAGTGCCACAGGGTATTGTGGCGAAACCGCTGTAACAAACCGAATCGTAATCGGCTTTACTGCTGGACTGTAGATGATTAATGCCCAGCAATAGATCATCAGTTAACCGGGTATCGACTGAAAGATTTCCTGAGAATTGACTGAAACCATCGTCGTCTCTGTTCGAGTCGGAGGTTAGGGTGGTGCTGTCAAAACCATCGGTGCCGGTAT
>Ga0307957_1000110_pt1 | contig 47701 bp, 39 predicted proteins | sample OrgLakmetagen490_FD_201830 | JGI IMG/M metagenome (GOLD analysis project Ga0307957, IMG submission 201830) | Saline water microbial communities from Organic Lake, Antarctica - #490 | ecosystem: Environmental > Aquatic > Non-marine Saline and Alkaline > Saline | place: Antarctica: Organic Lake... | reverse complement strand
GTCGCCTTTGATCACAAATAGTAATCATAGACAGCAATCACAGATAGTCATCATAGACAGCAACCGATCCGGAACCCTTCATGTCAGCAGCCCAGACCGATCTTCCCCAGCACACCCCGATGATGAGTAGGTGCGTTAACGCTGTTTTATAAGGACTTTCTATAACGATAAATGGATAGCTATACTTAACGTTATACTTTACCTTAAGACTGCAATGGACGTACTTGGATCAAGATGGCGCGAACCTAGGGAAACGCTGATTAATTCAGCTTGAGCTCTGGATTTGTTAAAATCAAATCTACAACAATCGAACCGACCAGGAACGATCATGAAGCAGACGAGTTTCGCCCAAGCCGAGTTCGCCGCCAAGAAAAAGATAACCCGACGTGAGCGGTTTCTGGCCGAAATGGAGCAAGCCGTGCCCTGGTCGCGGCTATTGGAAGCGCTCTCGCCCCATTATTATCCCGACTCCCGCGGCAAGCGAGGACGCCCACCCATTCCCCTGAAGCGCATTCTGCGGATGTACTTTGTTCAGCAGTGGTATGCCTTGGCCGATGAGGCACTGGAAGATGCCATTTATGACAGCCAGGCCTTGCGTGACTTTGTCGGTATCGACCTGGGTGTGGAATCGGTTCCGGACGCCATGACCCTGCTATTGGTCACCTCGTTCGATCCGGTGGGGGGCGATTTCTACGCGGGAACACCTTTTACGAAGACCTAATAAAAACCGTTTGCACGATCAATACGACCTGGAGACAAACCAAAGCAATGGTTGCCTCAGTAGTTTCTCTGGGCGACGGCTTATTTCCCCAACCCAATGAGTTCCTGGAAATTGGGCCTGAGCGACTAGCCCGTGAGTGCAAGCTCGGCTTTAGAGCCAAAACAGTTGATACCGTAACTGCGCAATTGCTGCATGACAAAGCCATTAAACATGATGGTTCCGCTCGGGAAGGCTTCATTAGCTATGATTACTTGATTTCACTAAAAGGGATAGGGCCGTACTCAGCGGCACACGCCGTGATGCTTCTGGGGGATTTCTCGAATCTACCGGTCGACTCTGAGGTAAGCGCATACCTTAGAGAACTTGGCATAGACCCGAGCGAGGCCTATTCCGCTTTTCAGAAATGGAAGCAGTATCGCTTCCTAGGCTATAAATTAAAACGAATCATCGATAACAAAAACTGGACTGGAGAGTAACACTCGAAAATACGATGCTTTCAACGATATGTGAAACGTATGCGCGCAAAAAATAGATAGACCCAGGATTCGACGAGTGGCCCGTGTAGGACCACTCGTTTAATTTCATCCGGAAGCTGAAGTGGCAGGTTCGAGGCCCCTTTGTAGCTTCGATACGACAGAGGAACCGTCCACTGGGCCCTTGTCTACATCTTTAGTAAATGGGTAAAACTCCTCAATCACCTGCTTCACTTCATCCTCATCGTATTCAAACAGCGCATTCCCGAACCCCTTTGCAGCGGCAGCATCCAGAGCAGCCTGATCAACGCCCTCCTCCTTCATCTGCTTCGCTTTTTCCCTTGCTTCAGCCACAGACTCCTGCAGTGACACTCCCTCCTTGAGCACCAAATCCACGTAGTAGATTGGCGTGCGCCGGCTCTGCGTCGTGCTTTTGCCACGCAGCTTCAATTCCAGCGGCATATACGCCAGCAAACCACCAGAGACTGCTTGGTAATAACTCAGCCTCGCCGCCAGTGTCCGTATGCTGTTGTAGCCAGTGGTGCGGAAGATGAAAGTGCCGAGATCATCATCGTCACCGATCTTCACGTTCAATCGGCCATAGGGCTTGCACAGGCCGCCTTTGCCAAACTCACAGAGCGTAGGGCTCGGGCACGGCAACGACTGTACTCCTGACTGTGTCAGCCGCTTACATGTGTCGCCATTACCGACACACATGGGCCGTCCGCTTTTGCGGTCGAACATGGTGTATTCCGCCCGCAGATTGAGATCCGCTTCGTTGAACAGCATGCTTACCGGAATGGTTCGCAGCTTGCCGTTCGGCGCGTCCTTTCGTAGCTCTTCATCGATGGGGTGGGTAACCCATCCGCTTTTCTCCTGTACCTGGGAGGTGATGGTCCATTCCCTAAACCCAATGTCAAAAGAAGTAAAAGGAGTTTTGAACTGGTTAGGAGGATGGCAACATGTAGAGTATGTTGGCGGTTATGCCGCCAACTCAAATGAATGATTAAGTCAATTAAAGTAGGGATGCATGGAACTAAGTGAGGTTTTAACCCTTCAGAGAATTCAGGGAGTTGGGAATAAGTCCCTAATAGCATTAATTGAATATTGTCAAGCTAACAAGCTTGAGTCTTTGTCTGATCTCCAAAAGCTTGATTTCTCTCAAGAGCGAGGGCTAAAGCGTGCTTCTTCCGCAATCGAGAAATTCTTTTCAGCAGGCCTTTGTGATGCAACGCTTAGAGAGTGCAAAACTAGCCTAGAAGATTGGAAGTCTCGATCAATAACGGTCGTACCGTATGGCAGCGCCGATTATCCTAGCCAACTCACTGCATTGAGTGATCCCCCAGCAATTTTGTACTGTCGTGGGAATTTAAACCTTCTTAAGGCCTATAAATCCATTGCCGTTGTTGGCACTAGAAAAAATACCCGCCTTGGGGAGGCCATTACTCGAAAAACAGTTGAATATTTCTCTAAAAAGGGCTTCTGTATCGTCAGTGGGTTGGCCCTAGGTATTGACGCCATCGCTCATCGTGCCGCCATAGAATACCAGGGAACAACCATTTCAGTGCTGGTGAATGTCGACAACATTTCCCCTTCTCAGAATCGACCGCTCGCTAATCAAATTCTTGAGCAAGATGGTTTGCTCGTTTCGGAGAACTCGCCAGACTCCAAGGTTGTTCCTGCCCTTTTCGCAAAGCGTGATCGTATCCAAGCAGGTTTGTCCGTGGCGGTATTTGCTATCGAAACAGCTGTGGACGGGGGAACGATGCATGCTGTAAAGGCTGCTAAACAGTTAAAGCGACCTGTTTATGTGCCAGATGCCGTTGCAGCGAAATACCCAGATTTGAACGAAAATGCTATTAGTGGAACTCAGAAGCTTGTCAATGATAAAGATGCACAAGCCTATTCGCGAGATTCCTATGAACTGATCACTCAAGATTTGAATACTCGTGCCTCAGAGTATTCCAGGCACCCTCAAGGTTCCGGACGGTTACTATGATCAAGTGTCTAATTCTTGATCTAGACGGCACGCTGATTGATACCTCAGCTCTTATGCCTCTTCGGGACCAGGGACGTTGGGGCGAGATTTGGACAAACCTGCATTTGTGTGCACCTTTCTCTCAAGTGACCGATGTTTTGCACACTGCCCGCGCTGCAGGCATTAAAGTCAGCGTTGTCACCAACGCCCCGTCAAACTACGCGCAAAAATTGCTGAACTACTTTGACCTCAAAGTTGATTTTCTGGTCGCCTATCATGATGTTCGCGATCAAAAACCTGATAAAGAGGGGATAGTCAAAGTTCTCTCACGTTTCGGATTGGAACCAGACGAGGCGGTTTTTCTGGGTGATAGCCATGATGATTACTTAGCCGCCCAGGAAGCCAATGTTGAGTATTTTGCTGTTGAATGGTCTGATTCCTCGTTAGTTACGAAAGATCACTTGGGCGTCTCCTCACTTCTCGAGTTCATCGGCACGAACACAACGGATGCCCTCTCCAAGACGAGTCGGTCGGAAGTCCTTCAGTCGGGCCGCCACTTCTTTCTAGGTTACTACCTCGATGGGATTAAGCAGGAAGTTTGGGCGTTCAAAGATGGAAGCCCATCGAGCATCGATCGATGGTTAACCAAGGCTGAGGAAGTATCTGTCTCGCTTCCTCATATAGATTATGTGGTACGTGCACTAGGCCACGCTGAAATACAGCCCAGTACCACGAACAGAAAAACACCGCTGGACGAGCTTTCGGAACAGCTCGCCCGGTCCCTGAATGCCACCTACTGTCCAGGTTTTCTGAAAAAAGACCGACTGCTTGTAAAATCCACGCAATGTTCTGCTACAGAACGGAAGCTTCAGGTTGACGGTGTTTACTCTGTAAATCATGAGGAGATTAGTGCCTCTAGAAGCGCAGCCCTAACATTTTTGATTGTTGATGACGTGTTTACATCCGGCGCCACTACAAGTGAGATTATTCGTGCCTTGCATTCCAGCTACCCGAAGGCGCGAATCTACATTTTTACACTGATAAAAACTATCTATCGCTTAACAGCGGACGGAGCTTCCGCTGAAGCACAACACAATTCGCAGCTATTTAATGATCTATATAGCCCTACCGGAGACAGATACCCCGAGTTATCAAAAGAAGTTATAAATAGGCCCGCACAGACTGTAAAATCGAAGTTGTTAACCAAACAGTTCAGTGCCAACTATGTGAAAACAAATCACAACTTCGTTTTTCAAAATGTAAAGTCTTATTCGATTGCTTCAGAGCCAAAGTCAACGTCAATACTAGACGCCATCTCCATCCTTAGGAACGTGCTCCAACGTGGTAAGCCCACCCTTGCATCGCGCAAACTTCGAGAAGCGTTCGGATATAGCGAGGAGAGTGTTGAACAGGAAAAACCTCAGGCACTTATATCGCCGAAGCCAATTACTTGGCAGCGACTTATTCGAGGCGATATCAAGTCGGACCAATACCCCGCAAAGCGTTTTTTTGATGAACTAGTTCTGAAATATTTCGGTGAATATGCGTTCATTAAGCAACTAATGCTGCCCGAAGTCCAAATTTTTGATATGACACAGGTCTATGTTGACCGATTTAATAATCGCCAAGTTGATTTTTTTGTTCCTCAAGTGGGCTTAATTATCGAAATTGATGGCCCGCAGCATCGGAACACAAAGGAGTCCGATGAAATCCGTGACGCATTTACGCAGTCGTTGGGGCTCGAAACTGTCCGCTTCACGACTGAAGATGTTGCTAGCGAGAACGATGCATTCTTAGATAAGATCGAGCGAGTTCTCGACCACATCCGGCATATTGAAAAACTCGAGAACAGTGGTGTACTCAATCCTCCGAATGGGTTGACCCTACAGCACTATAAAGTGGCTTTTGATGCCGGAGTTGATCGTAACGATCCTAGTGTCCGATTGACTGCAGCAATCAGATTCCAGCTTTTATTGTTGGAGCTAATAGAAAGCGGTGACATCCGTTTGGGTGAGCCAACACATATCGTTCTGATAAATCACGACCAGATTGATTTTGCAACTCAAGCAGTTGATGATCTCAGTGACTATCTCAATGAGATGATGACACTGCTAGGCATTGAAGATCATGAACTCCAAGTGCGAGTTACTGAAGTGGCGGATTTTCAGGCACCTACTGAGCCTTCCGATGTCATTGTAGATTTCAGTATATTAGAACGCTTTGATGATAGCTTTCAAACGAAACCCAACACGATTTTTGTACGAACCCACTACTTCGATTTTTATCGGTATTTTACTGCAGGCGACTCGAATCGTATGCAGAGCTCCATTCTTGAAGACTATGACTTCTTTGAAATATCATGCACCAACCCTATCGTTTACGACCTTGATTTAAGCCCAGGGAGCCGGCAACGGGCTGCGCTGATGTATTTCTTATGCAACCTATTTTTGCCGTTCATTGATGATGCTGATTTCAGAGAGGGACAGATTGGTATTATCGGCTCCGCCCTAGCTCGTAATGGGACGATTGGTTTGCTACCCACGGGGGCAGGTAAATCAATCTGCTATCAATTGTCTGCCATTCTTCAGCCGGCTATAAGTTTTGTCGTATGCCCAATCAAGAGCTTGATGTATGACCAGAAGGCGGACCTGGATAGTGTAGGGTTCACACGTTGTAACTTCATCACTGGTGACTTAAGTCCTGAGCAGAAGGCAAAAGTGCAAAGTGATTACGGACGCGGTAAATACTTCTTTGTTTTTATTTCGCCGGAGCGATTCCAGACTCGTAGATTTAGATCGGAGATGCGAGCTATCGGTATGGATCGTTCATTTTCGTATGCTGTTATTGATGAAGCCCACTGCTTGTCTGAATGGGGGCACGACTTCCGAACATCCTATCTAAATTTATCAAATGCTATAGATCGGCTTGCTCCAGAAGCTAGTTATATCGGGCTCACCGCTACAGCTTCGGTGAATGTGCTTAAAGACATTCAAACCGAGTTTGGGGTTCCGGATGAGAACGTCCGAACGCCCCTAGATTTCTCGCGTGAGGAACTGTCATTTCATGTGATCGATGACAGAGGACATAAACGTGAGGCCGCACTGAAGCTTGTGAACGAAATGGAGTCCAAATGGAATGCGGAGAAGCCAACGAAAGCAGGAATTATTTTTACCTCCACGGTAAATGGTGACAAAGGATGCTTTGATTTGGCAGGATTTTTGTCACAATCACTCGATCTCGACGTGCATTATTTTTCTGGCTCTGCTCCAAAATATGGGAAGTTAAAAGGCCAAGTTTTTGAAGAATACAAGCGCTCGGTGCAGCGCGACTTCAAAGCTAATAAGTACAGGCTTTTAACCGCAACAAAAGCATTTGGAATGGGAGTGAACAAGGGCAACATCGCTTATACGATCCATTTTGGTATTCCTGGCTCTATGGAAGCATTGTACCAAGAGGCCGGAAGAGCGGGCCGTGACAAGACACTGTTTACTAAAGCGCCGGCTGACTGTTATGTACTTTTAACTAGGGAAGAAAACACCGGGATACTGGACCAAATTTGGGATGCTTCCGCGAAAGTAACCGATCTTAAAAGTAATCTCAAAAAGCTTAGTCGGGAAAGCGACATTAATACCAATCTTTGGTTAATGACCAACAGTCTGGATACGATTAATGATGAATACAAGCTTATGTATTCGATTTATAACTTCCTGAAACAGAACAATAACGTGCGGAAGATCGTCATAAAAGCTTCCCAGTTTTCGACAAGCAAGTTCAAGTTCGAACGGGCAATCTATCGAATTTCACAAATTGGTGTAGTTTCTGATTGGGTTGTAGACGACTTTTTCAAAGGGGAGCTTGAGGTTGAATTTATTTGCTTGAGCGAAGGCCAGCTTCGTAAAAATCTTGAAGATACTATAAGAAAGTATGAGCCAACTTTCAGACTGAATGATCTACTTAATACCAGGCATGAGTTTTACTTAGTTTTAAATGAAAGATTAAACAAATATTCAATAAATAAAACCCAATATATGTTTCTGGTTTTGTTGGTATGGTCTTATGATCACTTTGTTTATAATCGAAGACAGTCTCTAAAAACTGTTTACGAGCAGTGTGGTGATCTAGCAGCTAGAAGAATTAATGAACAGGAGTTTAAGTTTCGGTTAGAAAGTTATTTTAAATTCAATAATTCAACCTTGGTTCTACATTCGTTGACGGAAGGCGCAGTGAGTGCAGGTCAATGGCTAACTGTATTTTTCGAGGACGAAAAAAATAGTGGCGTAAGAAAAATTATTAGCGAATCACAAGTTGCTACTCTGAAAGAGCAAATTTCCCGTTTTCTTGAGTCCTATAAGGATAATCCATGTCTAAACTATCTTAGCGGTATACTCCGCTTAGTCTATGATCAGTTTGACGACGCGGATGGTGAGCGCCGTATGTCACGATCATTGGATCAACTGGCTAACCATCCTTTAGATGAAATAGAGTTATTGGTTAAAGAAACGCTCAAGCTTAAGGCTCTCTTCTCGAGTGAAAGCCAGAGACGTTTCGCCAAGCTCTTCTACGAGAAGTTTCCCGAGCAAAGAATCTTGGAGCTTATCAACTCAGATTTTGAAGACGCTTATTCATATCGTAAGCTTTTGGAACCTATGCTATCGAGACTTGAATATTTGAGTAATCGCTATAAAGGAATAATTTGGTAATGAATGACATCGAAAGGTTGGGAAAAGTTATTAACGCACTTGAAGACAAAGCAACAGATGTTTCTGAGTTCAGTGGAGTTCTTTCCGCGGTAAGTGACGCTAAAGATAAAATTGAGTCGAGCCAGGAGTTTCTTGAAGCGGTCTCTGGTGAATGCAAGAGTTTTATTATTGAAAATAAAAATAATTTTGATGGTCTACAGAAACGCCTGGCATCAATGCAAACAGTATTAGACGAACTGGCAGATGCTCAGGCAAGAACGTCAGCCAATATAACTGCACTTGACATTCTAACTCCAGAAATATTTACCAAGACTTTAGGTCAAAGTGAGAGAGTCGTTGTTGATTATCTTATAGAAATGGATGAGAAAGTTAAGGATGTTGAAATGGTGCGACAAAAATCCATGAAAAAAACCAACTTATTAATATTGCTGTGCTCTTCGGTAATAATTGGTGTGGTTTTGTTCTTCGGTTTAAAATAGGCTCAGTTGATAAATTTTGAATTTTTTTAGAAGATATGGGAAGTTATGAATCTGTACAAGAAGTTTCCAGCAGGCTCTCAGGATCAGTTTTTAAAGGATTTTGGTGAATTCCCACCTAAGCCATTAACGACTGAAGCTTCGAATCATACGTTCGACGTTATTTATCTCTCTGGATTTGGTATGAAGTATTACTCACTTTCCCGGAGCTTCAGGATTTTTAACAGTGGTGCTAGTGATATAAAGGACGAAAATTTAAGAGGAATGTATGAAGAAGTTCAGAGAATAAAACATGATGTGAAGGCTTCATTTTTCAATGTTTTTTCGTCGTTCAAAAGCATCAATTTAATTCAAAAGATTGGGACTATATTCTTATTAACTTTAGTCTCTCCTTTTCTGCTTTTAATCTTTTTATTTCTTCTGTTAAATGCGGTTTATCGGATGTATAGAGTGCCGACTATAGGTACGGAGTCACTGGGTTTTTTCTCTCCAGCTATGCAGCAGAAAAGTGAAATCGTAGTGAGACCAAAGGCAATCAGAAAAGCGCGGATTTCTTTGGATGCCATAATTTCCCATGAACATATTCACCTTCTTCAACATAGAATTTTTCTGAATAGAAAAAGCGACCTGCTTGGTCTTAAATTCAAAGAAAATCTCAAAGGATTCCTCAACGAAAGTGCCCTGCAATCGGAAGAAGCCTTTTATTACCTCTCTCTTAATGAGGTCGAGGCAAGGCTTCATGAGGTTGTGCTTTCACATTACCGAGCCCATGGGAACTTGCCGAGCGACTATCAAGATTTCCTGGTTATGATTTTGTCGTGTGACGTGTTGGGGGAGCCCGTATCCAGGATACTTTCAAAATATGATGTGACAGCACCAGAATATGTTGGTCGTGAATACAGCTTGAGAGAATTCGTTCCAGCTGAAGACTTAGCAATTATGCTCGGCTATTTTCCGGATTTTTCCTATGCGAAAAGGTTTGTCTGCGAGGCTCTTTCTGTGATGTACGGAAATCTTTTGATTCTTTATGGAGACTCAGATAAAGCGTTCGAATACTTGAAAACGATTGAGTGTTCAGATTTTTACACTCAACTCTATGGGGAACATTCAATCCCAAAGGACAGGTCGGGAGCATGACCGAAAGGGACAACCAACGCCTGACCAGCCGGCTGCGCCGGGCTGGACTGCGACACACCGCCGTCCTCGAAGACCTGGATTACCACCTGAATCATTTTAGCAGGCGGTCAGCTACGACAGCTACCCAGGAAGGACTTAATCCACCTGGTTTCCGGAGGAGAGGGCTTGAGATCGTACTGCTTCACGAGGCGGAGAAACCTCGCCACGTAACCGCACTGACCTGACGGTGGCAACCACTCATTCGGCCCGCGAGCACCCTTGCTGCTATTCAGGCTGGCTTCCACAGCCATGATGTTGACCGGATCGTTGGCGAAGCGCTCACGCTTGTTGTCCGGCCATTGCCAAGCGCCGCGCTCCCATGCCCACTTCAGGGCGACCACATGGTCGATTTCTACGGCGCCTGAATTTTGAATAACGTTGCCGGTAAATGGACTAATCCAGCGCCCGGTGACCACGCGGCACGGGTCCCCGTCCTTGGCGAATCGAACTTCAGTCGTGGACTGAGCAATCAACAGTTCGGCCCGAGTATCCTGGCAATCAGAATCATCGTCCACCCAGTGCCTGAACGCATCACGGTCATAGGGCTGGTATTTACGGGCTGGATTGCGGGAGGCTCGAATGCTCCGAAGGCTCATGCCGCTGGGCAGTCGGCCATCAGCATCCAGGCAAGCCTCGATAGAGACGTAAGCGGTGTAGTTCGTGGTGCGCTCATACCAGCGGCTTTCTGGTGGATGACACAAGCCACTGCCAGACATTTTGACAACGTCCGCATGAACCGCGCCATTGAATGATGCTCCAAGAACAAGGGCGAGGACAGAAACGATTCGTGTGGCAGGGCTCATGAATTATAGTTATTCCTTGCAGCATAATCCCGATCCAGCTGGCAAAGGTACATCTCCAAAACCAAACAACTCAATGCCTTTTGTCCCAGCAGGCATATTGAACTCAGCAGCAGAATAACTTTGAGAGCGGGAATTTGGGAGGGAAATGAAGCCAATCCTCTCCTTGGCAAGTCACACCACTAGGCAGGTGTCGCATTAGCCAGGCACGGAAGCCGGCATAGAGTCTCGGTCATCCTGACCAAGAAACTCAAATCCACGATACAGATAACGGTCGAAATATCTATAACTGCTTCCAGTTTTACGCACTGAAAAGGCATGCGTTCAAATAACGGTCGCTTGTTCGGCGACAATTAGGATGACTGGTCGGACAGGATAGTTGACGCCGAACAAATAGGGTTACCAGGAATACCATGCCCTGTCTCAGAGCTTCGGAATCGAGTTAAGACCCTAACAGAATACTTGGCAGTCGCTCGCAGCCAGCAATTCTGACGCTTTGGCATCCAGACTGGCCTCCGGCACCTGCGCCTACAAATGTGCCAAACAATCGATGGCGAACCACAAGGTGGGTTATGTGAAGCTTTACATAAGCCGCCTTATGTGAAGTAAATGATTATGCAAAGTAAATCGTCATGATGGCCCAAACAAGGAAGGCCCGACCTGGATTACTTTGCATAATATTTTCAGAATCCGTACTACCTCACAGGCTGTTTAACCAAATTAGCAAGTTTTCATCTTGGTTCAACGGCGGCATTTCAGGTGCAATGAGTTCCGGATAAGCGTTTTCTAGTGCTGTGTGTTTTAATTCCGTATCCGCGCGGGCATAAATTTCTGTTGTGGCAATATCCGCATGTCCCAACAGATCCAGGATATAAATCAGATTAACACCAGCTTGTAACAGCGTTATGTAAAGTAGAAATGTATCAAGTGTCGAGTTTACGAGGGTTTTCAGCGATTACTTTGCATAATCCCTTACTTAACATAAGTCACACCTATATTCACTTGCTTCGCCAATGTTTCTCAGGCCCTGCTCAACGCCCAGGCTCAAGGCAGGCGGATTCAGCGGATCAGGCGGGAATGGATACATCCGACAAATCCGGGAAAATGGCCTGGCGCGAGAGCATTCGCAATACCAACTGCTACAGAAGGGGATCGGGATATTTTGCAAAAAAATGTCGCGAGATTGGTCGAAGGTGGATACCCCTAGCATGACATGGCCCCACCTTTCTTGGAATAGTTGACCAACTGAAGGGTATTGAAACAATGGTCGTGTGTGGATCAAGTAGGAAACCATTTCGGCCCTTGCAAACGTCCCAAGCCGACGACCTCCGTTATGAGCGAGAGTATTCCGTGTCCAGGATTGGCGAAGACCTACGAGAATCCTTGAGCGACAATCGAGACCTTGAACTGCTCCCGTGGCACTTAGCCAAAGGAAAACAAGCGCCGCTGGGATGCCATGCTGCATTCCTTTGAAACCTCATCGGGCAATATCATCGCAACGCTTAAGCACAGCTGCGTTTGAGGCAGTGGCAGCGATTTGTTGGGCGGTAACACGCTCCCAATCCGAACTAAAAGTACACCAGTTCCGCCAAATCGGATGGGCAAAACCGGAGCGTAGATGCCTTTCGGCAGTTGCGGCCTGTTTCATCCGCAGCTTGACTGGTGTTGGAACTTGCTAATTTAGCCAGTCGTAGCGCCTCGGAGGCTCATCAGGAGCCTCTGCAGATATTCTCTTTCGACAAATTGTAAGCGCCCGGTTTGCTTCAGAAATCCAAAGGCGATATTGCTTCCAACAATCAGCGTGCCCGAGGAATGTGTCTGCAGGATCGTTGTATAACGGGACCTTAGTAGTCTGGCGATCACGTTGCTCGTATTCGCTGCGCCCAACTCTGTCATCCCGCTCACACTCGTATAGCATGCTCAACAGCCGTCCGAGCTCTATGTCAGGTAACGCGTCTACTACTGCTGAGGAAATGCCATCATCGGCCTCAAAATGATCCCGCATGGCGTAATACAGACCCCGAAGTTGTTTTAATAACCCGACAATTGAATCAACGGAGTCTGGAACAGTGCCCCCTCGCGAAACTGCCCGATGAAGCATTTCGAAGCACGATTCCATTTCCGGTGAATATTGCGCCACCGGCTCGTCCGGAACTATGAATGTGGGGCCAGATGCTTTTGTGCTCATTAGGTTAACAACCACCCTTCACTTGCCACCCAACAGCGATTGGATTGGGCCCTCAGTGATTTCGGAAATTCGACCGCTTCATGATCGCGCTCTGAGCGACCACCTGAGCTATCTCCAAATCTTTACAGAACAACAGCCTAGTCCAGCTCCAACGTCATCGCCACGTAATCGTTTGACATCGGCACCTCACCCTACCAATAATACTGTATAAATTAACAGTACTAGGTATCTACCATGCCCTGCACGTTTCTCGGTGACTACGAGCCTCTCTCCATCCTGACAATCCCGCTGTTTCTAGAGCGAGTTTCTGCGGGGTTTCCCTCCCCGGCAGAGGATTACGTTGAGAAAACCCTCGATCTGAACGAACTATGCATCCAGCACCCTGCCGCCACGTTCTTCGTGCGTGTGCAGGGCGAGTCCATGACTGAGGCCGGTATTTTCCCGGGTGATGTGCTGGTGGTGGACCGTTCTCTCCAGGCCCGGCATGGAGACATTATCATCGCCAGTCTGGAAACCGAGATGACGGTGAAGCAGCTGCACTTATCACCGTCTCCTGCCCGGCTTTTGCCCAGAAATCCCAGCTATGAGCCCATCATTATCAAAGACGATATGGTGCTTGAGGTTTTTGGTGTGGTGACCAATGTGGTGCGCTCTTTCAACCGTGGCGGGGTGTCATGAATCAACGGCTTGCTTCAATGCCCCGGGTGGCAATTTGAACCTTATACAGGGCGAAGCAGGATGACGTCGGTTTTTGCGCTTGTGGACTGCAATAATTTTTACGCCTCCTGCGAGAAGCTGTTCCGGCCGGATCTGCGGCACACGCCGGTTGTCGTGTTGTCCAATAATGACGGTTGCGTTGTGGCCCGCTCAAAGGAAGCCAAGTCCCTGGGTATCAAAATGGGAGTGCCGGTTCATCACATCAAATCGGACATCCGCCGACACGGGATCCAGGTATTCTCCTCGAACTACACTCTATACGGCGACCTGAGCCGCCGGGTCATGGTCACACTGGAATCGCTCGCGCCGCGCGTGGATATTTATTCCATCGACGAAGCGTTTCTGGATCTGTCAGGAATCGACCGCGTGGTGTCCTTTGAAGAATTCGGGGTTCATGTCAAAAACAACATCTATCAGACCGTTGGCCTGCCGGTCTGCGTTGGCATTGCTCCAACCCGGACCCTCGCCAAACTTGCCAACTACGCGGCAAAGCATTATCCGGCCACCGGTGGTGTGGTCGACCTGACTGACCCGGCCAGACAGCGTCGCCTGATGGCCAGGGTGCCGGTTGCTGAAGTTTGGGGTGTCGGGCGTAAGCTTACCGCCAAGTTGCAGGCCATGGGCATTGAAACCGCCATACAGCTGGCCGACGCAGACCCGGCGACACTGCGGAAGCGCTTTTCAGTCGTGCTGGAGCGAACTGCTCGCGAACTCAGGGGCATCGCTTGCCTGGCCTGGGAGGATGCGCCAGTGGCAAAGAAACAGATCATGTGCTCAAGAAGCTTTGGCCAACCCATCCAGACATTATCCGGGTTGGAGGAGGCCGTTACCCATTACACGGCCAGAGCCACAGAAAAACTGCGAAGGGGTCAGCAGTTCACCGGGGAGCTGATGGTGTTCATCCGAACCAACCCGTTTCGGGCGTCTGCCCCCCAGTATTCGAAAAGTGCATCCGTCAGGCTGACAAGCCCCACACAGGACTCCCGGGTGATCACCCACCAAGCTATGGCGCTGTTGCGATCGCTTTACAGAGGTGGGTATGACTATGCCAAAGCCGGGATTATGCTGAGCGAGCTGGTGGATAAGACAGGACTGCAGAGCGACCTGTTCGAGGCTTCAGCTGGGGGTAAGAACGCAGATGAGCGGACCGCTCGGCTTATGGCGGTGATGGACGACATCAATCGAAAATCCCGCGCCACCGTGACCATGGCCCGCGAGGCGGGACCCGGCGCATACGCCATGCGGCGGCATCACCTGTCGCCAGCCTACACTACAAGCTGGCAACAGCTGCCAAAGGTATACTGACCGTTTAAGCAAACTCGTGCACAGCCTGTCTGCTGAATCGAAAAACAAAGCAGATCTGACCAAGGAGGCCCAAATGTGCGGCCGATACAACGTGACAGACGCTCCCGAGATTCAGACTCTGATGGGTGGGCTTGGCCTGTCTGGCATAACGCCCTCACCGCAACTAAACGTCCCGCCCGGCGGTAAAGGTGAGTTCGTCATTGAAACGGACGGGAAGCGTCAATTAGTGTCCGGCATCTGGTCACTGCTCATTGAACCCCGGTCCGATGGGAGCGGCTTTCGCCCCAATCCAAAATTCCAGACCTTCAATGCCCGCAGTGATCGCCTCACCAGCAGCCCGCTCTGGAGAAAGGCCTTTCCGTCAAAACGCTGTGTAATACCGGTGAGCGCATTCCATGAGTGGCGGGGAAAACAGGTCTACAACATCCACCCGGAGAACGAGGCAACAGCGCTGGCGGGGCTTTGGCATTCCTGGCACTTTGGCGATGAGCAGATGAATTCGTTCACAGTGATAACGCTACCGCCCCACCCGCGATTCAGCCATATTCATCCAAAAAGCATTCCCCTAATGCTACGGCCTGATGATTTTGATCTCTGGCTGGATCCAGACTTCCACCAGGTTGGAGCATTTCAACCTCTGCTGAGAACGCACATACCTGCCCCGCTGGTTTGCGAGCCCGTTCAGAGTCCGACGAATCTGGCATTGGTAGGAGTCCCTGAAGTATTAACGGCTGATTAATCCCACTAACCACGCGGTGCACCTGGGGCGGGCTCAATGTCAACGACAAAATCTCGACCAACTAATAGTGAACCAGCGTAATAGGATGCATCTTTGGTTCGGTATTGAAATCAAACTAAGTGACCTGGGCACTGCATAGATGAATCAGAGGCCGGCAAGGTTATGGCGACACAAAAAAATCGTATGGACTTCACTACCATAACGAACCGCCCCGACGACTCCTACCTCACCTCACTGGCCTCGTCCCGTTGAGAGTACTTTCCCTTTTCGTTTTCTCTGCCTGGAGGGCGTTCAAATGGCTCCGCGCCCTTAGCGATGAAATACATGGGGGAGCACGGCAACTTGCCCATTGCGACAAAAAAGGGATTGGGATGTTTTGTTAAAGTAAAGGTGTCAAAGAGGTCGAAAAGGGGCATCCCTCGGCTGATAGCAAGACCTGTTTGGACACTGCTGGGCAAATGCAAGGCATAAACACAATGGTCGTGCATAGATCCCAAAGTACCTTATTCCAGCCCAATCGAGTCTCACAGGCAGACGATCTCCGTTGGGAACGCGAGTATTGCGTCTCCAGGATTGGCGGAGCCCGCCTCATGAAGTAGTTCGATCAAATCGCTCACTGAATGTGGACTAAAGCCGCGATGTGATCCAACATTACGCTGAATTTATCCAACGCATTCGTCGGGACTTACATGGCGCTTACTCTAGAAGATCATAAAAATATGCTGAGTGGCTTTGAGGCTGGCGGTTTCCGCTGCGTCCAGGCACCAGACACGACAATGAACCCAGTCACAATCGAATGGCATGTTAATAACGAAGTAAAAAAATACCGGCTATGGGCTTTTGACATTACTCACGGCGGCGGCGGCCCCCTCGTTAGAAGCGCTACCGAATTTAGAATCCAGATCACAAACGGACCATCACGATTGGATGCTATAGATTCAGCCGGCTATAACGATCTTTTGGTTGGTTATTCACGGGACCGGGAAGCTATCGTAGCTTACGACAGGCGATGGCTGGAGAACTGGACTCAAAAGCGCCAAGACACAGGATCCGGTGGCTCTCCTTCAGTGCAGGTTTCGGAGAATGATCTGTTGTCAGGGAAGCAGCTGGGCATATTTAGGCTAACTAAACGGGTCGGCTTTGGAACAGCTGACATTGTCACAATGAGGCCTGAAATGCTCCCATCCTATTTACTTCATCACCAATCCGTTTTGGGGGGAGATTTCGGGGCACAAGAAGCGCGGGAGCGAACGCCTACGCCAAAGCCAGAAACCATTTTTCACTATTGCCTACAGCAAGGGTTTGCATTTAGCCCTGACCTTATCGCACGTTATCTATCTTCGCTCCTTACAAAGCCTTTCGTGATACTTGCAGGCGTCAGTGGCACCGGAAAATCTAAACTGGCCGAGTTGACGGCGGAATACTACAGCACCAAAAAGGTAAAAGTGGAAACCCCCGAAAATCAGAAGCCGGCTCTAGGCGACACTTATACGTTTTCAACTGGAGAGCAGTTGATAACTGATCCCGAGAAATTTGCTCTCGTAGCCGTACGTCCAGACTGGATCGACAATCAGTCCATATTAGGTTTTATCAACCCTATCACTGAGCACTTCGAGTCAACTCAGGCTCTTGATCTAATACTCCGTGCGCGCGCTGCACAGCTGGAGACAGACGACAGCAACAAGGCTCCGCGACACTTCATGCTACTGGACGAAATGAATTTGGCTCGAGTAGAGCATTACTTCTCAGACTGGTTAGCATGCACAGAGAGCCGACGACTCCAGCCTGATAGATCTATCAAGCAACAGCCTGTTCCATTACATCGATCAGAAACTAAGATGTTCGCCAAACTTAGAAGTAGCAAAGACGGAAAAATAGAAAATATTGAAGTCCCCGCTTCACTTGATCTGCCTACCAATCTGGTCGTTACGGGGACGGTAAATGTGGATGAGACAACTTTTGGTTTCAGCCCTAAGGTTCTAGACAGAGCAATGGTCTTGGAATTTGACGACGTTAATTTGGAGAATCTTCAGCACCTCTCCACGTCATTTGATCTCGATGGCTACCGGTTTCCAGCCCACTTACCTGAATTTAGACTAGCCACAGCCTCTAACTACGCTTCACTTCCAGGGGCAGTGCAGCATCACTTACAAGCGATCAACAAAATCCTAGCCAGCGCTCGACTTCACATTGGTTATCGCTCCGCAAACGAGATTGCTCTTTTTATGTCTATCTACCGGGAGATGCTCCCCAAGGAACCAGTCGAATCAGATGAAAACTGGTTAATTCCACTCGATATTGCAGTGCTTCAGAAGATCCTGCCTCGCCTAACCGGTAGCCGTGCAAAACTTGAGAGCCCGCTTGCTCAGCTATGCGAATACCTTAAAAATTTGGCCACCGCGTCAGGTGATATCGGAAACAGAGAATTTGACCCAACAGAAAATGCTGTTTTGACGAACTCATTCAGACGGACTGTCGAAATGCTAGAAAGCGTTCGTGACTTTGGATATGTGTCATTTTTTAAATGAATATTATTTTCGACTACTGGCCAAGAAAGAACCCAGAAGACCGTAGCCAAGGAGTTTGCAACGAGGTCGTGGCCTTGATGGAGCAGGTGAATTATTGCCTGCTATTTAGGCAAATTCCAGATGCCCAACAACGGTTAACCTTGGAAGATATTGGTGGTGAATTTATTCAGGACAACCTAGCAATTATCAGTTTCTCAAATTACATCGGCACCGCTAACATAGCAGGCGTAGAGATTGAGGTGGTCTCGAAAAAAATAAGCAGATCTGGCATGTCGAAAATGCTGGAGGAAGTCTCTGAATCTGGATCAAATCTCGTTTTCGGCTGGAAATCCCCTCTGACCTTTAAAGGATCGCGCTCTAACCAGACTGGTCATTCGCCTGTTCCTTATCATCAGCTCCAGATACTCCGCAGGATAGTGCTAGCAGAGAAGCCCGGTTATAGGTTGCAGGACTCTCTCGCGCTCGTTGAACGTAACCCAATGAGAGCATTTCAGACTGATCGTCCAGTTGTTCCTACAGAGCGAGTGAAAAAACTGGACACAAGGTCCGTTCGTTCTATTTTTTCTAGGTTGAACAATATTGCAAGACTACCTTCATCTTCAAACCTAAACGACAGTGCGCTTGCAAAAGCACTGTCGTTTGGCGTTCCCAGGGCGCAGCATTACCCCACCAAAGTCGCTGCACCGCACGGTAATTTATCTTTCGATACCCCGGAAAATCGCTTTGTTAAGCATGTAATACAAGAATGCCTTTCGTTAGTGCATCGCTTTGCAAACCACAAAAAGCTGCACGAATCACTTCTGAAAGACTGTAAAACCATTATCGGTATACTAGAGCAAGCCAAACGGTCTCAATACCTTGAGACCGTTAGCGTACTTCGAAATTTTCAAAACCCGAGCCAAGCGCTTCTGAAATCTGAAGGTTACCGGCAGATATTTATTCTTTGGCAAGATTTGTCTCGACATGTATCCCTACCCTCGAGCAAAAAGGAGACAGCAGAGTTCCTTGAAGGCAAAAATATAGCATTGCTTTACGAATACTGGGTGTTCATTAAGATTGTTGAATCAGTGATTCAAGTTACGGGTAACCGACCTCTGTCATCACCAAAAGTCTCCCGTAGCGAGCTAGGTGAGAGCCTCACTTTAGGCTTCAAAACCGATATCGCTGGTGGTATAGATGTCAGTTTCAATCCAACTTTTTCTCGGGCATCTGGCAGAGCCTACACAACCCCATTGAGGCCAGACGTCACCATCGAGTTTTCGGGCAACATTTATGCATTTGATGCAAAGTACCGGCTAGAGCGTTTCAATATAGAAGAAAATGATACAGATGATAATAGCTCTACTTATAAGCGTGCTGATTTGTACAAAATGCACACCTATCGAGACGCAATCTCAAAGCTCAAAGCCGCCTTCGTTGTTTATCCAGGCACAGAGTTCGTTTTTTTTGAGCGCACGGGGAACAAATGCACATCCCCCTCTGCTATCGGTAACTTTGATGGAGTTGGTGCGGTGCCTCTTCGCCCTATCGACACCACGCCTAACGCCACTCTATTGGAGCTCATTACGAACTTGATTTGCCCGCAGCACCGTCCTTAGTGACTCGTTCCCATGAAGCTCGAATGTCAGCGTAATCGACGAATCCACGCAGGTTTTCGGACGCAAGTCGCCTCATTACCTCTGAGTGGAGGCCCTGAAGACCTCTTGCTCCTATATCCTTGTCGAGAATAAGCTCAGCAACCAGATGATCAAGATCTAGGCTGGGCGTAGGTCTGCTAGACTCCTCTCCAACTCCCTCACTCAACGGCTTTTTAAGATTAAATACCACATCGAAATGGGCGACATCCTCCACCCCAGAACGCCCCTTATAGCCTTTATGGCTTTGTTGAGCGCGATCAAGAGACGCCGCCTCATGAAATGAAAAGCCCGCTGACTCAGCAGCATCCCGGAGCGCCTGCCAAACTTTAGCGTCAGTATTATGAAAAACTACAGTCGCCCACCCTCCAGGTTTCAACACCCTGGCAATCTCTCTCATTGCACCATTCATTAAGTCTGAATAAGTCTTTAATGTCTTGCCTCCGTTTTCAGAACTCAAAGATCGGTTCACGACAGCCTCATGGCTTGTTTCGGTCAATCTGCCAAGCCATGATTCCCAAATTAGGTTGCAATCCGCATAAAAAATATTTGATCCGAAAGGTGGATCCGTGAAAACGTAATCAATTGAGTTATCTGCTATCTGCGAAAGATCCCCGGCGCTTCCCAACTGAAGGGCAGGCATCTCAACTCCGTGGGGCTTATATGCACGGTAGTACCTCTTCAACTGAGAAATTTTGTTTCTCATGACCGAAAGCACATTTGCTTCAGATGAAAGTTGTGGGATATAGAGAGTACCAGTTAAAGGGCGCTGGCCACCTCGCGCATTGAAGCGTCGCATTTTTGTTCCATGCCACGCTGTGTTTGTAAAGGCAAACGCTAACGCCCGGCGGATCCGATTATCAGGGACGGCCATTATTTCTTTCCAGAGTAATGCCAGCGCTTTGAGATTTCTTGCTGTATAGAAGTCAGCAACTGTCTTCACGCCGTGCCGCTGTAAGGCGCAGCGAATATACATTTCTCTGTCTGCTGAGAGGGCGGTTTCCGGATACCAGTCTAATATCTCGCTACGTTGAAACGAGATCGCATGCTCAACATCTTCTTTGGAAGCTGCCTTAGCGTGGTGTTTACCATCGGGCGTCTTGTAAGCGATCCAGGCTGGCCTGGAACCCAATGACGGCAGATCTCTACGCCGAGATCTAGCCTGACATAGAGGACAGTCTACGCCGGTTCCGATCCGGCCGGAGGTACGATCTATAGCATCCCACAAAAGGAAAGACCCTAGACATTGTGGGCACTGATGCTCAGTGCTCCACATTACCCAGTTAATGGTGGCTTGAGTTTCGTCGGTGTGCTTTGTTCTGTATAGATCGCGAAACTCACCAATAACCTTTGCTTCTATTGTCTTAAATGCTTTTTCTAAATCAGAGGGATCGCAGGGCCGAGTGTGATTCCAGGCTAAGTGAATTGCAGCAGGAGAGAGGTCGCTCAAAATACCCTGTCTTCCACTTAATGCAGCGGCGACGCCTGTCATTCCAGAACCACAAAACGGGTCCAGAACGACATCGCCTGGCTTCGTAAAATGTTCAATAAAAGGCTGTATTGCTTCTGGCGGAACCTTTGTATGATAACTATGAGCGAGATAGTAGACGCTTCCCCTCCCTCCGGACACTCTCACATTTCCAAGAGGCTGGGACTCATTTCCAGGTCTATTACTTATTGGCAGCATTTCTCCAGCGGTAAGATAGCCCGAAAAGAAATCAGCATTTTTTTCTTGAAGTACACAAGTTTGCCAGCGGCCACCCTTGATAGAAATCGCGCCCAATTTGCGAAGCCGCTCTTCGATCGTGGGCATCGTTATACCTACTACTGAATAGTCAGCTTCAATCACCGCCCTTATAACCGCCGAGTAAATCTCATCTAATGCTAAATTCTCCGAGCCAGCCTCTTCAGCGAGAAGGCCTAAGATTACGCCATCAATTAGCCCGAAAGGCGCTTGGCATACCTCTTTCCTTTCGGAAACCCCGTCTCGATGTTTGAGGCAGATCAAAAGGTCTAAAGTGGTAACGCGTTCCTTTCCCGTTACACCTTTCACCCCCTTGATTGAGGGTTGGCCTTTGTGGAGCAGATGCACGCTCTCAGTCTGAAAGCCCGATCGGTACAGAGCATCCTGAACAGCCTGCCAAACACGATCATCAGAATTTGAAAATGCCAACACTGCCCTACCGCCAGGCTTCAAAACTCTTGCACCATGAGAGAAAGCTCTTTCCATTAGAGCTCCGTAGTCCTCTATCGATTTTCCTCCACCGGCGGATTTTCTATGTTTGTTGACAACCATTTCAGCAGCTTGGTCTGTCAAATCCCCTAACCACGATTCCCACAACAAAGAAGCATCCGCATAGAAAATATTGGAGCCAAACGGAGGATCCATAAAGATCATGTCGATGGACTTATCAGGGATACAATCCAAACTGGCCGCCGACCTCTGAAATACATCCGCTGAGGTTCCTTGCTGAGAAAACCCCTTATAATAACGCAACACTTCCGCAGCTTTTCGACGAAACAAACTCCATACATTCCACTCGTACCTTAGAGATGAAATATATAATGTTCCTGTCATTACATTCGTCGGCCGCTTGGCATTCCATTGGTATCTACGCGATGCTCGGTTCACAGCCCCGGTAAACGCAAACATCAGAGCCTCGCGAACCCTTCCGGTCGAAGACGAAACTATGGCATGCCTAAGAGCAGCCAGAGCATGAAGATTCCTTTTTGTGAAGAAACCCACTACGTTGTTTATACCCATTGCGCGATGAGACGCGCGCCACATCTCCCGCTCTGACCCGAACGGAATCGATGGTGTCCAATATGGAATCGGAGAAATCTCTGCGCTGTCGATAAGAGCCAATTCGTCTTGAGTGGGCAGATGAGTATCTATCCTGGTAGACCCTGATGAAGTGTGGCTTTCAACAGGTTTTTCCCCTGCCCAATCAAATGAGCCCTTTCTTTGTTTTTCCCCACAATGTGGACATGCCAACAGGTCTCGACCTTGAAGCTTATCATTGTGAACTAAATCCCAATAGAGCACCTCTCCCCGGCAAGCGGGGCACCGCAAAATGTCGCTCCAAGTAGTGTATTCGACAATGCTTTTAGAGTTAGGTGGTCGGTAGAGCCAATCAATAGTTGGTTTGACAAGACTTTCAACCTTCCCAAGAGCTTCCGAAAACACAGTCGGATCAACAGGGCTAGTGTAATTCCTGGCTATGTGGACCGCCGCTGGCGAAACGTCAGATAATAACGCATTCCGCCCCTCCATCAGTGCAGCGACACCTGTCATTCCAGATCCGCAAAAAGGATCCAATATGGTTTCTCCGGGCCGTGAGAAGGCCCTGATGAAAGGGGTAATAGCATCCGGTGGTACTTTTGTATGGTAACTATGTGTTCGCGAAGCGCTTGAGGATCGCTTTACCGCTATTCGTTCGGGCAACTCTCCTTCACCCACGGGAGATGGCAAATTACTTGCCACTGGGATCATCTGCGGAACCGTGGGGTAATTCAAAACATGCGATTCACTGAACTCACGAATGGCAGCCACTGCTTCAGCCGCATGGTTATCAAACAGATCTCGAACGTCTTCCGGAAGCCGCCCAGAACCTAAGATTAGAAGCTCCTTTGGCACTCCTAAAAGTTCAGCCAACTTTTCGATCTGATCGTCTGTAGGAAGACGCTTCCCTGACTCCAAATGACTCAGCAAAGATTTTGTTACGCCTAACTTCTTCGCCACATCACTTTGGGACATTCCAAAGGACTCTCGGCGAGACTTTATGAAATTACAAGTCGACCAGGACACGCAGGCTCCGTACATCAGTAAATTTTCGCCACAATGACCGAGTTGACTAAATTCGTCAACCTGTACGCTCAAATATACGTCGAAGATTTAGCGGCTAAATTTGCGATGGGATTAAGGGAATCGTCGACAACTTCTTTCGAGGCGAGTAGCTACCACAGCTTTCCAAACCAGTGAAAGAGACGCAGCCCTTGCTGCGACATTATAACCGCAACCCGGGAAAATGCGGACACTTCTAAAAATGATCTCCATGACCTTGAAAGACTTTTATATCGAGACGCTGAAAGTGCAATCTCTGATACGGCTCCTCCTATTTCTAAAGCGTTCATGGGTTGCGCCAGCGCCGCGTGTATACACCTGCCACTCACTAATTAAACCTGCAAAGGCCAACAACTAGAAGCTTGGGCGAATGTCCAGCATGTGTTGTAACGCATTGCTTCAGCAGCTATAGCCGTGGAATTTAGAACTGGAGCAGGCCGCAAAAAAGTAACTCATCTCGACTGAGCGCAAAGGTGTCGATTTAGCGATCGTTGACAAATGACAACCTAAGCCTTGGCTTTCCCTCCCCCTTTAATGCTTTCCTGGTGCTATAATCAGTGACAGAACCTCACAGTCAAAGCAGAAATGCAGGAGAGACCTTGGCTCTAAGCGCTGAAGAAAAAGAAGCAATCATGGCTAAACGCGGGGAGTCAAAAGCTTCGGCAGCGAGTAAAACAACTATCTATGAAATTATCCTGAATGACGGGAAAAGCGCGACGATGCTTTCTATGGAGGGCGCCTCACTGGAAGAAGCAACCTCGAGCGCGCATGACCGATTCAGCAAGAAGCGAGTAAAAGAAGTGAAAGTAAAGGTTTGAACAATTTCAGAGATGGCATTCAGCATATATGCGCAGTCACCGATCAGGGAGGTTGGTTTTTGCATTAAGCACAACTCCCTCCTCCGCTACAAGGGAACGGGCCTCTTTCATCAGAACCTCATGCAGCCAAGCATGCCTAGATCGAAAACCTTGGGATCGCTCAAAAGCTTTATTCAGAACCTCAAACTCTCTTGGACTGAATCTCATCAGTAATGCCTCAGTAGCCTTACCGTTAGGCAGGGCTGAGAGGACCGCTAGGTTCAGGGATGCTCTCTTTTCAATCATCGCTCTCCCCCTGTCGCGTAAACCAAAATTTGATTCTGACTATTTTGCTTGACCTTCACTTCAGGCATTCGCAGGAGCAATGCAAGAAACTGCATTGGGTTATAGTTTGCAGCGACATCCGAGTGCTTTGTGATGTCTGCTTTCAAGCCGCTCATGAACAGACCCGAGGTGTGCTGCAGGATACCAACGATCTCCGCTGCAAGTGCCTTTACGCTCTCAGAATCGAAGTCCTCAGGATCGAGGCTTTCATGCCAATAAAGTGTGTTTTTACCGCTGCCACTGAGCCTGACGAGACCGTGGTGTTCATGATATTGATCCCCGACTCCACGGCCCCGAAGCGCGCTTACATGTTCATCAATTTGCTGTTTCGTCACCGGGCGATTTTTTTCTTTAATAAAGTCAGCAATTAAATCGTGAATCTGATGCCTACCCGACGTATCCCGTTCATCCGTCCAAGCACCAGCTTGCCAGACGAAGCGTCCAAGGTACCGAACCTTGGAGGGCCGATAGCGCGTTAGAATCATGGAAACATATCTCGCCCTGTCAACATGATCTGCCTCCCAATTAGCCATCCCTTCTTTGCTCAGTGCTTGATAAAGCTCGTGGTCTGAAAACTGGCGATTCGGGCTCTTGTTCAAGTATTCCTCAATGTAGTCAGCGCACAGAGATCCCTGACTTTCGGTAATGCCGGTATGCTCCCAAAGTCCGTAGCTTCCTCGCCCCATCCCAAAAATGTAATCTGCGTTATCGCTGGGGCATCGCGACTGGTGCTCTTCGATATTGGATGAAATACGGCGCTCTGAAACGCTATCCTGATAGATCTCTGGCATGGCCGGATAAATCTCGGAGATTCCGTGCAGAGGTCTTCCAGCCTCCTTCAGGAGATGAACTATCGCCTCCACAGCTTGGTGGCTACGAATTCGACTCCCTGTGGGCGCGACAACACCGTTATCGTCTATGCTTGCTCGATAGATAACAGTTTCAATGGCCAGTGCTGACGCGATGAATGGACTTGAGACCTTATCCAGAAGTTCGGACTTTATGTACTCTTGAGCCTCTTTCACCGTCATTCCGGTAATGGGCTCCAAGTATTCATTTAATGTGCGATCTAAAGACTCCTCCACTTCTTCAGGTAGGTCTTTCGGAACAGGCAGTGCGACATCGGTAGATGCCAGTTTCAAAGCGATGAAACGTACACCTGCACCTTCAAACAATTTTTCAAGGTGGCGCCGCTGGGGAGCCCCAGGCTCGAAGAGGTCCGATTCAGAAAAAACCCGAACCAAGTTGTCGAACTCAATCTGTGAGCATGTCGCCCTCTCCATCAATCCAGATATAAGACTGATCAAGCTACGAAAATTAATAAAACCCTGGCTTTCAGCGCGATCAAGCTTGCCCTTGACTCGCTTTAACTCCACCTCGGCAATCTGCCTGATGCGCTCCCGAGTTACTTCACCATCTTCGCCAATGCTTTCAAGCGTTTCTCCAGAGAAACGGCGAGCAAGGATGCGAACACCCCTTTTATTCTTTCGAGATGGATAAGTGCGCTCCAAATCAGAAAGGATGCTATCTATTGCCTCACCGACGCTAGGCGAACTCTCCAGCGTATACGAGGGAGCAGTTTGCATTTCAGCCCCCGGCAAAGATATCTCAGATTTTTCTGGGCTTAAAGGCATCCCGCTGACAGTAAACACTTTGTATCTGATCAGATAATCAAACAGACTTACCATGGCTTTTTTGCCGAGATTGGGAACCTTAAGAATATCAAGAGGGGCCATACTCGATAAGCCGTGCAAGTCGGTTACCCCCTGCGCTCGCAAAGCGTTGTAAGGGCGAACTGGCGTAGGTGGTATCTCTTTATCCCAGTCCGGCACATGCGGCGATATGGCAACAATCGCCTCACACTGTCTTACCCAGTCATCCTTATTGGATTCCCGCGAATCCTGGATCAAGTCCAGGTAAGGAGCCTGGGATTGCTGAACAAGCACCGATGCCGTATCCAGATACAACCACTCTGGCAATGTCTTCCAACTGGAACGGAAGTCTTCCACCGTACATATACCGGAGGAAATCAAAGTACTGAGCGCATCTGGGTGATCGATGAGCGCTCGGGTCAGATCCGTTGATTCTCCGACGTACGATAGAGGATGCTTCTTACGGTTTTCCATAGAAGTCAAACAAGTGAGGCGCCATGAACTCACATCTTCATCTGAGTCGGGAGTAGCGTATTGGTTACTTTTAGGAATACAAAAGAACCAGCCGTTAATATTTTCCAAAGGGGCGGCCCCATCATCCGCCAGCCCCCGACAAACGTTAATGCGATCGTCGGGAAGCATTTCTGGAAGAATCGCTTTCGTAGCGGCACAAAATACGAGCCCCTCTCTAGCTGAAGGTAGAAGATCTAAAACTGTGCCTCTCTCCAGCACAGAAAAACCAGTATGAAGAATCAGGCCTTGCCACGAGCAATCGTCCAGCCAGCGGCGAACTTTCTCCGGCTTATCTGCAACACCAATCAACGACCAGCTATTGCCCTCACTAGCTGGTCTATAGGCTCGAATCTGTAACCTCTGCATTAAGCGCTACCCCACTGATTAGCAGGCAGCCGGCTCCGAAGCTTTTCTATCACCTCTGGTATCGAGAACTCACCGCCGCTCTCCAGCATTTCACGATTCATTTGTTCGATACCCCATTCTGCGTAAGTTCTAACTAGTTTTGTCAGCCCCGTCTGCCGAAAGGCTTCAGGTGCAATCACCTGAAACGCTTCCTTAAAAACCTGGTCGTTATCAAACGTACCCATGTTGTAGAGCGTGGTCGCAGGACGAGAACCCAGCGCTGGCGGATCGTCTTGATTAACAGCCAGCGCTAAACTCACAGCGAATCTAAACGCATCAATCATTTCTTTGAATGGCGCTCCCTCATAACCAACAAAAGACTGCAACTGCATTTTTGCATCGTCGGCAATACCGACGGTTACGCCGGACTCGGGCGCAACATCCTTATAATCCTGATCAGTGTTCATAAATCACCTTCCACCAACGTTGAACGACCTTCTTGGTGTTTTTTGATGGTATAACTGCACCCTACGCGGGAGCGAACTGTATTAATTGTGCTGGGCTGCAACTCTCCACTGTGGTAGAGCAGAACCAACTGACTGGCCTGCCTTGGGAGGTACCTAAGCACTCGGCCGCGGTGGTCTTCGTCCAAACGGCCGAAAGGGGTGTCCATGACGATCGGGCCAATGGGGCGACCCGCTTTGCCCAGCGCGACAATCAATGCCAGCGCGAGCACTTGAGTTGCCCCTGCGGACGGCTCCACGACCGGCTGCCCCCTCGTGTCAATGATGGAAAGTTCGTAGTTATTCGGCGTAATTTGGACAGATGCGTGGTCACTTTCGTGAATCATCGCTTTGTAGGAGCGTGATGCGTAATTCTCAATATGGCGGCGCATCTCCTCGCGCAATTCCCCTCTACCTTCATCAAAGATTTTTTTCAGTTTCTCCAGCTTTTCCTTGACCCTCTTGGCCTCTTCAATGTCTTTGGATACCTGCTTTCCACTAATCTGCTCAATTAGGTGATTGATCTCTCTATCATGCGCTGCGACTTTGTCTTCCAGACCCTTCAGGCTAGAGCTGAGAAAGCCAATTTCTCGCGTAGTTGCCTCAAGCCGCTCTCGACGTTGGCGCACAGCTTCCAAATCCTCGTTTTTAGACTCTGCCTCCATTCGGTCATGCTCGTCAGCCAATTCACTGAGGTCGTTAATAAGACCTAAGAGCCGCTCTCGCGTCGCCTCATAACGTTCATAGACCGGCAAGACACGCCGAGTGAGAGATTTGACCTGTTTTACCTGAAAATCCTTTTCCCGCAGCGCTTCATATTGGGCCCTACGATCAGACTGAGAGCGTAGCATTTCGTCAATCTTTGACTGGATGCTTTGGATATGAGGGATTCCTACATTCTGATCGCATACGTCACAATGCCCCGAATCGGCAATATGCTTCAACGTTTGTAGGTCATGCTCGTCGATAACATAGTTGTCGTGCTGGCGGCTCAGGTCGCCAAGTTCGCTTTCCAGCGCCTCCTGTCGCTGCTCCAAAGCCAAATGAATGCCGTCTCTCCACGCCATGGCCGACAAGTCTTGTAGCTTTGCTTGAAGCTCATCAATCTCCTTTGCGGCACGGCTCCGAGATTCCTTGTTTTGCTCCATTTTGCCCCGAAGCTTGTCCATTTCCCGCTCTTTGTTGACCTCTTTCTCCAGAGCAGACTTTTCTAGCTCCAATATTTCAAGCTGAGCCTCTGTTTTCTCGCGCTGCTCCAACATTTCGTCTCGCTGGGAAGTCATTTGGTCCAGCTTAATAGACAGGTTTTTGGTTTGAGTGTTCGCCTGAGCTTTTCGAGACACGTTCTGTTCAGCGAGACTCAGCGCCTTAGCGAGAAATCCAGACGCGGTTTTGAGTGCAGGCAAACCAAGGACATCCTCAATAGCCTGAATTAGAGGGTAAGTACTGCCCCGGCCGCGCCTCTCAACCAGGTCCTCGTACTCCTTTAGCAATTCACCGTCGAACAAAAAGAAGCGAGAGATAATCTTAGGCGCAATCCGACTGATTACTCGCTTCGAATTCTCTTCACTCAGGATCTGACCATCCTTTTTCACCTCAAAATGTACGGTAAAGTCGTTGTTCGAGGTTGAGCGGGTGTTTGGAAAGCGCCTTTTAGCTTCTCGGATGATCGTGTATGGCTCTCCTTTGATCTTTGCATCCAGCGTCACACGCATAGTGTCCATACCTTCACCAGCGGCAACAGTATTGAAAAGCTGCGGAAGCTCCAAAGAATTCTCGCTACGAGTTTCAACGTCACCATAGAGACACCACTTCAGAGCATTGAGAAAGCTGGTCTTACCCCCAGTATTACGACCATGGACAAGCATTATGTTGCGCTCCCCAGTCGGAAAACGTGCTGATGTTTCACCATAATAGCCACCGAAATTTTCGATATAAATGGCTTTGAATTCCAGTGGTGCGCTCACGATTTGTCCTCTCCCTCTTGCTGAAACTCTAAACTGATCATTTCATAGATCTTTCTACCAGTGGTGGCCACATCCACGGAGTCATTGTCGTGCGCCTGAACCGCCTCCGTATAAATGAACCGAATCAAATCCTCGTCCTGGCCTAAGCCGCAGGCGTCTGCAATCCGGGAGAGAACCTTCATGGCTTCTTCTTCTTGAGAAAGCTCTTTGAGCTCTTCTCCTGAATCGTCATTTAGATCCACAGTATCAAGATTTAATGGATCGTTTTCTTCGAAGTCCATAGGTTATCCTTGTCTCATCCACGGCGAAATTTGTTAACATTTTATCATCAGGTTGTTGCTCGGCCGCCGAAAGGGCTTCATCAATCCGGTCAGATTGACCGGCCTGTGCCTTTCGGGAGCGTGAACCGTGACTACTCAGTTCGTCCAATGTTCGATCGGTAATGCCAGCAAGATCTTGAGGTGCCACTCGGGTCACCTGAAGAGTAGGCTACTATAGTGATATCATATCACTTCAATGAAAAAATGAAGAAAGGCTCTCCACAATGCGCGACCTCAAATCCAGGGAGTGGGAAGAGTTCTATTCCACTGGAAAGCACAATCTTGCAGACGACTTCTACGGGCCCGCCATTGCCAGAGCAACTCTTATCGAAAGAGCCGTTGGATACTTTCGATCGACAGCCTACCTTTTAATGTACGAAGAGTTTTGTGACTTTCTCAGGGCTGGCGGAAAAGTGAAACTTATCTGCTCCCCGAAAATGCACGCAGACGACATTGCAATCTTTCAAGATGCAGTGACAGCCCCCGGCCCTTCAAAACATCAAAGCGCAGCAGAACTTTTATCGGAAATAAATGAGATAGGCCAGTCGGAGATGGGAAAGCTCCATCTTTCTTTGATTGGGGGAATGTTGCGCTTTGGACTGGCAGAAATAAAAATCGCGCTCACCTCCGATGGAGAAGGCATCTTCCATGAGAAAATTGGAATTCTTCACGACTTACAGGGAAACATGCTTTCGTTCTCTGGATCGGCTAACGAAACTCTTTGTGGCTGGGGGTTACATGGCAATGTCGAGTCCTTTGATGTCTTTCAGGGCTGGAAAAGCGGCGACCAGTCTCGAGTCCGAAATCATCAAGAAGCTTTCCTAGACGCTTGGGAGGGACGACGCCCTGGTGTAAAAACAATCAATCTAGACGCAGCTGTAAGGGACAGGCTCCTCGAAGAGGCCCCAGAGGATCAGCACGAATTATATCGCACGATTAAGGTTTACCAGGCACTCCAAAGTGCTTTGGTTAGGACGCAACGTAGAGCTCCACCTCCAACTAACTTAGAAACCGATGAATGGCCGTCCGGTCGCTCAGCGGAGAGGCACCAGAGTCAGGCCCTTCGAGATTGGTATGGCAACTCTTGTTTCGGCATCTTCAAGCACGCGACTGGATCGGGCAAGACTTTTACCGGCATTCATGCCGTTCGTGATCACGTGCGAGAGGGAAAAGTGGCGCTGATAGTGGTGCCCAGCAAACTATTGTTTAATGGGTGGCTCACAGAACTTAGACAGGAAATTCCAAATGCAACCATGATGCTCGCGGGCAATGGCAACACTTTATGGAGAAGAGTTTTCGCCCTGGAAGCATTCACAGGCAAGACATCCGCCGACAATCGAAGAATTATCCTCGCCACTATGCAAACTGCCTCATCACCAGAATTTTACCAGCGGCTAAAGAACGTAGATCAAATTCTTCTGGTCGCTGATGAAGTGCATCAATTGGGGAGCACAGAATTTAGTAAGCTGATGGTAAAGCCCTTTGGAAAACGCCTTGGGCTTTCGGCTACGCCAGAGCGTTATGGTGACCCAGAGGGAACCACTTCACTTATCGATTATTTTGGTGGCGTCGTTGGGGGGGAGTTTACCCTTCAAGATGCCATGATAGCTGGCCGACTCGTCCCTTACCGGTACCATCCAGAATTCATTTACCTTACCGAATTTGAACGCGAAAAATGGCAAGAACTCACTCGCAAAATCCGTAGGCTCGCCGCTCAATCTCCCAGGGACAATGAAGGTGGTTTGACGCCGACAATGAGGTTGAAGTATCTGCTGATTGAGCGATCAAGAGTTGCCAAAAAAGCTCATGATAAAATTGGCGCAGCAACCCGGATTCTCCAAGAACATTATCAATCCGGCCAGCACTGGCTAATCTATTGCGAAGATCAGAGCCAGATGACTTGCGTGGCTGAGAGTTTGAGGAGCAAAGACTTTGATCCATTTGTATACCACTCATCAATGGATGGCGACCCGCAACGAACACTAGAGTTCTTTATTAAGAACGGTGGAATCATGATCGCTATACGCTGCCTAGATGAGGGCGTAGACATTCCCAGTATTTCCCACGCAGTTATCCTCGCCAGCAGTCAAAACCCTCGCCAGTTCATTCAACGTCGGGGGCGCGTCCTCCGTGTGGCCGATTTCAAAACCATGGCATACATCTGGGACACCCTCGTAATGCCCCTTGATAACGACAAGGAGGACGAAGGGATTCAAGATACACTGACTCGCGCCGAGATTATTCGATCCTTGGAATTCGCGAACAATGCGATGAACCAAGAGGAAGCGTCCCGACTACGACTGAAAGCCGTCGAATTAGAGATCGACCTTGAGAAAGTATATACCGCTGAAGAAGACACCAATAAGGAGGGTAGCGACTTATGACTAGTCATGAAGGTCAGCCGCAAGCATATGAGCTCGGTAGACGAACTCCTGCCAGTGCAAACTATCTATGGGGTGCACGCATCACCCAACGATGTTTTTCCTATCGTCCAGCATAAACTCCACCACGTCGGTGTTTCGGTTCCGTTCCCATGTGCCCTCAACAGGTGAATTTAATTCGAATTCAATACCCAGTAGTCACCACAGCAGGGCCACTGCTCACGGTTTTCCTCAAAAGCATGACGGCCGCAAACGCAGCCGTTCAGTCTCAAATTCAAGCAAATCTGCCATAGTAGGGAAAAACTTTTCAATCTAACGCAAAGCTCATCAGCCGCCTTGTAATGAAGGCGAAGCGTAATGAAAAGGGCCTCCGGCGGCCACCGCGCACTGCAGCGCCCTGTTAAGGGGTAGTTATTAGCGCTTACCAAGCCCCGGAGCTCCCGATGGGATCTCAGTCATTCTGATTTGGTTGAACCCACTGACTCTGTGAAACTCCTCCCGTTTGACCCTCTGCTCCAGAAGCACTATCCGCAGCGTAAACTTCGCTTTCTTCCCCTGCGAATCAGCTTCGGCACAATCACGGCGTAACTGCTCAAGACTATTTTTCATCTGGGTTAATTTACTCTGCTTCCTTTTACGCTTCTTTTTCACGCTGAGCCCTCCTTACCCTTAGCGACAGTGATAATGGGCGCTGACGCAGCGCAGTTGGTGTACTTAAGCGATCGGTTATTTCGGATACGTACTTTGGATTATTTCCTCCAAGGCTCTGCCGACTTCTTTCCCTTGATCTCGATATAATTGATGTCCGTCCGGCGTGTGTTCCAACTCCGATCTTTTTGTTGCTGCTTCCAGCAAGCCCTCAACCATACCTTTTTTAAAAGACGAACGACGGCCTTCAGGTAACGTATCTGGAATTTCTATTTGGATGAACATCGCATCTCCGAATGATTCTTCTATATGCCTACGCTTTTTTAGGAGCATCCCTGGATGCGCTCCTTAAAGGGCACCGGATTGAGCACCGATAAGCCCAGAACGAACTACACTGACTCTTTAGGCCTTGTGTACTGGTAGGCTGACTCACAATATCGATATCGCCTAGGCTTTCTCGAATATCTTTTCGCAGTGCGTTCACCAACTCAGTTACTTGGCCGCCTCTTCTATCTGCCACTTGCTGTTGATCGAGAAGGACAGCATCGCTAGCCCTATCCGCGAACTTCGTTTTGCGTAGGATTCAGCTACAAAAATCTGGTGTCGAACTGAGCATGTCTGCAAACGCACGGCCCAACTCTCGTTCACTTAACATCTAAGCTTTTTCCTCCGGCTCCGTATCCGATATGCCATCATGCTAGGCCGAACTCGGAAGTGTTCCGGCGCACTAAAGCGCGACCGAGTGCTGCAAAGTGTTATACGTCAAGCCCGAGCTCTCGGATAGCCTTGGACATCTCTGACCGCAGCTTCCATCGCCAATAGCCCTCATCTTCAGTTTCAGTTGCAGCTTCTGCCAAGTAAAACGTATAAACTTCTGAGCCATCAGAGCGCTTTGGCAACCGTATCGGGCTGAGTTCCTGAAGCGCTTTGCCAATAAAACCATACTGCAGGTTAGCCCCAGAAAAGCTGCTATAACCCGCCGCTTCTGCCAATTCACCGGCTGTTACCGTTTGACCAGCTGCTGCGTAATGGGCCTTGAGCATAGCAAGCTGCCCGTCACTGAGTTTGGGTAATACTTTTTTCATGGCAAGGAGCAATTGGTCTTTATCAGGATTATCGCCCTGAGCTTCCGCTCTTCCTGATATTGAGCGATTGACCCAGTCCCGAAGTTCTTGGAGGAGGGACTCGGGATCGTTTCCAAGTTGCTCATGAATAAGCTCTTTAGACAGCCATACTCTGCCTTTACATTTGCCGTCATGGTTTGCGGCAAGCAACGTGTGCTGGCGGTACTCCTCCATTATTCTCGACATCTCAAAAACTCCCTTTCTGACGGATAACGCACCAGAGCGACTGGTTAATTTTCAGCAAAACTGGGGCGTTGCACGCGAGCACCCGCCATCAGAACCACCACCAAAAAAGGCATTTAGAGCAAAAGCAATTAAAACGGTGATAAAGGCATACAGAGCAGCTTTCCACACGACATTGCCAACAGATTCTGATGCACCATTATCTCCAGCAATTTTGTCCCTAGAACTAAAAAGTACAATGAACCAAAGCGCGTAAACTGCACCAAAGCCTGCCAAAGGGAATGTTGAAATTAGAATGGACGAAATAGGAACAATGAACAATGCTGCAAGCCCGATCAGAAAGCCCCATTCTTTTGAAGCAATTGCACACCAGACAAAGAACCCAATACCTGCCATCAATGCTAGCTGCATAACCTCTATGATCCCCATTCGCGAAAACTGCTCCTTTGAAAATTAACGCGAAGCTTTGCGGCAATTTTGGAGCCGCGCAGCGGTGGAAAAATTGTCCGACAACAGCGTTTTGTTAGGACCAGGCCTCGCCGAACTACCGTGCATTCTTTTTATCCCTTTGGCCACAAAGCTCTTTTGTAGGCGAGGTGCTCCGCTGCATTTTCAAATGACGGCATGACAGTGAGCTTTGAAACATCAAGCCTATAAAGCAAACGCAGAAGGTTATCCGCTTCATCCGCTGGCAATGAAAACCGGATCAAGGGAGAGCGGGTGTAAAGAGTTCCCGGATCCCGCTCATTGGTTACGGCATCCTCGATGCTAGGCCATCTGCCATTCTCAAGAAAATACTGATTGGCGTTTTTTATTAATGTGAAGGCACCACGCTGGGCTCTGAGAAAGGGATTGCCAGCTCTGGGAGCAGAGACATATTTCAGGCTGCTTACTTTACGAAGAAGCTGTGTACCGAGACAAATGATTGAGAACTCAGATCCCTCTCGATCAGAACCCGCCAGTGCGGACGCCTGCTCTGCAGCGAAATAAGCTGCTATTAGGGGCGATTCAGTCCAGTCCAAAAGTCTTGTTGGAACACCGTAATGTTGTGCCATTGCCATACTCGTCAGGAACGGTGGTGCTGGAAACTCTGAATCTAATTCAATTTCTTGGCCTGAATGCAAATCCTCAAAAATTTTCTGGTGTAGCGCTAAAGAGTTATAATCGAGCGGTGTATTGATCCCAACCTTATCTGCTGACTCTAAGAAAAGTTGAACAGCTCTTAATTCTGCATGAATATGTAGTGCCAAGTACTCCCTTCGATCAGTTTTCTCTGGAATCTTCTGGCCGGGTGGTTGAGGCGTGTAATTCTTGAGCACCTCAGGCGTGCGGTGCGCTGATGGTATGAGAGACCAATCCTTTCGAGCTTGCCCACGAAATAGATAGCCACTTGTGAGTCGCTCACTGACATCAAAAAGGCTTTTGGGAGCTAGAATATTTTCGTCGAGAAAACAATCTATTAACTCTCTGGCACTCTTGAAGGAAATATCCTCGTCAAACATCTGTAATCCTTCAGCTAACCCTAACAGTGGCTATATCGAATTCCACAATATTGCAAAAAAGTGCGCTCTCGACCTTGCCACTTTTCTGTCACGCCACGCTGGGGCAAGTCGTATAGTTAACAATAGCTTAGCTCAGTTATTCTAGCACCACCACGTAATCGCTTGAATTCTTTATTGGCCTGCTTGCGCCGAATAGCTCTGAACCCTACCCGGTTTACTCCCGAGCCAACGCTTCCCAACTAAAAAATAAACATACACAGGCCCAGGCGAGTGGCCCGTTAGGACCACTCGTCAACATCTATCCAGAAACTGACTTAGTGGAGTTCAGATCTTTCCGCAGTTTTGATACGACAGAAGAATTATCCAGCGAGCCTTCGCCTACCGTAGCAGGATAAAACTCTTCAACCACTTGGCTCATCTCGTCCTCGTCATACTCAAACAGCGCATTTCCGAATCCCTTCGCAGCCGCCGTATCCAGCGCAGCCTGGTCAACGCCCTCCTCCTTCATCTGTTTGGCTTTCTCTCTGGCTTGGGCAACCGCTTCCTGCAATGGCACCCCTTCTTTGATAACCAAATCCACGTAGTAGATTGGCGTGCGCCGGCTTTGCGTCGTGCTTTTTCCTCGCAGCTTTAATTCGAGCGGCATGTACGCCAGTAGGCCGCCCGACACGGCCTGGTAATAACTAAGCCTGGCTGCCAGTGTCCGTATGCTGTTGTAGCCAGTGGTGCGGAAGATGAAAGTGCCGAGATCATCATCGTCACCGATCTTCACGTTCAATCGCCCATAGGGCTTGCACAGGCCGCCTTTGCCGAACTCACAAAGCGTCGGGCTCGGGCATGGCAAAGACTGCACTCCTGTTTGCGTCAGACGCTTACATGTGTCTCCGTTGCCTACACACATAGGTCGGCCGCTTTTCCGATCGAACATGGTGTATTCCGCCCTCAGATTAAGTTCTGCTTCGTTGAACAGCATGCTTACCGGAATGGTTCGCAGCTTGCCGTTGGGCGCGTCCTTTCGTAGCTCTTCATCGATGGGGTGGATAACCCATCCGCTTTTCTCCTGTACCTGGGAGGTGATGGTGAATTGATTGTCTTTTTGTGGCAGCCGGATGCCGTTCTTTTCGACAACCCGACCAATGCTGATACGCCCCAACACCGGGGGCGTAATGGCTAAACCTTTAATCATAATGACTCTCCTGGAAAAAGGGCCACGGGGCACTTGTCAGGCCCGCGTGGCCAATGGGGTATTCATGCTTGAATGAGAAATCGCCGGCTTCCCGACTTGGTGAGTGGGTATTGATCCAGAAGCCCTGGCTGATCCTGGAGCAGTTTCTTGGCATTCAGCCCAACGGAATCCTTGCTTCGTTTCCAACTGACGCTCCCGCTTGGGAAAGTGGCTTTTGAGGCCTCGCCCATCTGGCTTTGGATTCGCTGTTTGAGATGTGACTCCGTAGATTTGAGGGTTTCCATCTCTGACCGTATGGCCAGAAGCTCATCAAACGCCTCGGACAACTCCTTGCTCTGGCTGAAGTCCAGGGTTTCCCCTTTATCCAGTGGGTACAGATGCCGCAACGCACGGTCTGCAGAATCGGTTCCGTCGGCTGGTGGCGGGGTATCCGTTTCAACGAAATCCCAGAACTGGCGCTCAAGCACCACCAGTGCGTCGATGAGCTCTTCATTCCGTTCAATTCGGTAGATCTTCAACTGCTGGCCACACAGCAACACGCATACGTCTGCCGCCTGTTTGCCGGTGACAGCCAGCTGGTGCTGAACCTGGCACTGGATGTAGTCCGGCACTCCGTCTTTCCATAGGCGTGAACCAAACTCCCCGGCGGTTTTGCACTCCAGGATCTGCACTTCTTCATCGCCTGCTACGGCGTAATCAAGGTTCGCCAGCATCCAGTGCTTATCCGGGTCAGAGTGCTGCAGTACCGCATTCACTCGGCGTACCTTTCTGCCTGTCTGCTGGCTGTATTGCTCAGCTACGATGGGCTCCAGAACATGGCCCCAATACACCGGTGAGCTGGGGTCGTCTGAATCCGGCTTTGGTAAGCTCGCATCCCGCCCGGTTTTCGCCATCCACAGCTCAAGCTGGGATTGATACGGGTTCATGCCAATGGCTGCAGAGGCATCGCTACTGCCAATACCCTTCTTGCGCACCTTCAGCCATTCATCCCGACTGAGATCCTTAGTAGAGACCAGCCTCAACGCTGGACGCTGCTTCTGAATTACTTTTGCACTCATGCCCATGATGATTCCTCCAGACATAAAAAAGCCCCGCAAGAGCAGTAGGCTCAAGCGGGGCTTTATGACGTTTTGGTTTTTAGTAAGGGGTGTTAAACCACAAGGGACATGGCCTGTTCGAGCGCCCGGTTCTTGACCGCAGCGCCGGTTCCAAACCAAGCAGAGTCCACTCGATGGTCAACCGTTTTGGCTCTACGGTGGTGGTCGATGAATTCAGTTACCGCACTCAGCATTCCATACGCTGTGCCATCCGATGATGCCAAAGCGGCACCCATGCCCTCGCCTTCATACAGACCTAGGGCTTTAGCCATAGACCGCTCGTTGGTTTTACCCACACCCTCTTTCGTATCGTCCGTGAAGACTTTCAGAAAGTAGTTCCGTGCTTCCGTAGTTTTAACCTTGCGCTCGCTCAGAGCCTTGAGGCGATACATGAAATCGTCCCAAGCGGAGACCGATATACCCAGCTGCTTCTTAACCAAGTTCGCATCAAAGGCTGTGTTGTGTTTCACCTTGACCGCAGTAGCCGTGGCATCCTTTAGCGCCACAGCCAGGGTGTTGTTGCACACCACACGGATACTGGTGAATTGAGCGGTCGTTGCCATGGTACCGTCACAAGCCGTGGCCAGCAGCACGTAGGCGTTGGTTTGATCGTTGCCCTTGAGCATGCCAGATTGACCAGTACGGGCCAGCGCCCACATTTTCCGGCCACCTTTCAGAACACCGGCAGTTTCCAGCTCGAAGCCGGACACCTCGGTCAAATCCCGGTAGAACTCCAGAATTTCCTCGGGCTGGACTACCTTGAAACGGCTACCGACTACCGACAGCGGTGCCCTTGTATCCGAGCGATAAAGCACCTTGCTATCGGGATACGCCAATATCTCCCCGAGGTGCCCGGAGGCGTTGGTAACGAACCGAACGGGGCTTTCTTCAATTTGCCAATCCAGGCCGGCTTGTTTAGCCCAGACCTCCAGCGGCTGATTTGAAGTCAGTTCGCTCCCCAGGCCATGCCACGTGGTTTGGCCAACGTAGGCCATTTGCTCGATGAGATGAGCCATGGTTGTTCTCCTTTGAAATCTGCGAGGGGAATTAACGGATGTCGTCTTGGGAATCAAAATCGAGACTGAAGGAATAGCCGCATTCAAGGCAGTGGTAGTTGTCGAGGACACGATCATCCAGGACATCGCCCAAAATCACACCAGCTGAAGCACCGGTTGCGCCACCAAGCAACGCACCGATTAGAGCCCCACCGATACCACCCACCGCTGCGCCCACCGGGCCAGCAACGATCCCAAGGGAGGCACCCGCTTGAGCACCAGCCGTGGCAGCGGCATACCCGCCATAAGTGCCGGCAGACGCACCGACCACACCAGCGGTTTTTTTGCCGTAATTATTCTTGCCAATTCGGATAGATTGGCAGTTTGGACATTGTTCAGACATTAGAATTTCCTCTGTGAATGGGGAGGGAAGGCACTGTCAGTGCCCTGGTTCACAGTGGTGATATAGGTTTGAAAATCGTTGGGATCCAATCGGTAAAAACGCCAAACAAGACGGCAGGCAGACTGAGGCCATGAACACTAACTTTTTTGACCACTAATGCCGCCTAACCAGCGATTCCTCTGGCAAATAAAAATCCATTGCCCAGGCTCGCCGGAGACGCGAGCATCCGCGACTTTGGCTTTGTATGTTATTGGTTGGTCAGCCTCCTTTAGAGAGGCTGTAGAGCATCCATAGGACAATGGGCTCACGAAGTGAAAGCCCAGACAGACTCTCATAAGCATATAGGGTGATGGACTCGCCTCTACAATGTCATTGCCATCAGACGTCAAAGAGTCAGAGGGGTGATCCCCAAAGGATCACCCCTTTCACCGGTAGAAAGACAAAGCCCAGCATCAACCGCATTCCTCAATAGAGCGAATCCAGCGGACCTCACCAGAGGTTCGCATACCGGCAGTGACGTAATTTGATACAGACCCAGGGGATGGTATGAGCACAACGCTCAATGCCTTTCTTACCTGGAGAAATCTCATGAATTACACCCCTCACGACGATACCCCGACAGACGAAGAGATGCTGGACTGGCTGGGTGGATTGCACGGCGGTGAAATCATTACCAATGCCCTCGGTCAGCCCATTACGATGCCCTCAGATTACCACTGGCGCAATGACCTGGTTTGGGTCGACCAACAGTTGAAAACGCTGGCCACTCATCGGCCCATGCTCGATGCCCAACGCCTGATTCAGCCTGCGGCTTTTGGCAGCGATACCGTCGCACTGGCTTCCGATCCTTTACTGGATCAGCTGACCACGATCTACACGGTGCTGGTGGCCATGTTTCATGAAACAGAGATTGGCCGGCATTATCGGCCCAGTCCCTTCGCCACGAGCTTCCTATGGGCATTTCATCCGTGTGCTTACCTACACGAGACTGGATTCCATCAACCACCCGTAATGAGCCGTCAGGCGGCAGAACATGTGGTCACAGATCTCAATCGACGCCTGGAAGCCTGGTATCAGAACATGAAACAGAAGAACTTTACCTACGAGTGTTATCGTAACCGGCGCAACAGCGCCAACAACTACAAGAGCCTGTGTGAACTGATGGATGCCCTCTTTGAGTGCCACAGCCGCCTAATGGTTGTTCGGGTAGACCTGGGCTATAGCGAGTTTGACAGCCCCTACATCGATTACGAAACGGCCCGTTACCACAGAGAGCAACTTTGCCTTGCCTTTAACATCCACCCCCTGTTCAACCACCTGTTGGGCTATGCGTGGAAACTGGAATGGCAACCCAAGAAAGGGTTCCACTACCACTTCATCTTTTTCTTCAACGGTCATCAGTGCCGGGAGGACATCACTCAGGCTCGTCTCATTGGTGAAATGTGGGCTAACGCAATGACCGGGGGTCAAGGCCATTACTACAACTGCAACCTCGACGCCGAGCAGCGCTATTGCGACAACGCCATGGGGTGCATTGACTACCACGATTTCGAAAAGAAGCGCGGGCTTTACTGGCTGGCTAAGTACCTGACCAAGATCGACGAGTACGCCGCCATGTTGGTTAACGGCAGGACTTTTCAGACCAGCCGTAAACCGGCCTTACCGCAGGGGCCTCGCATGGGTCGCCCTCGGCAATCAGCAATGGCTTGACCCTACGTCGAAGTAGGGCTTTGATCCCGGCAAACGATTCATAATGGAGGCCAATGGTATGGAATTACCCCGCAGCCACGGAAAAAAACCGCCTAAATCGAGTCTGCGACACCAAACGCCGGGCCATTTCCCGCTGCGGGCATAACGGCCTGCCCACTACGGCAGGCCTTTGTTGATCCATCAGGAGCCTTATGATGAACCTGTTTACCTCTGCTCGACACACCACGCCAAACGTTTCAGAAACGTCCACAGGATCGTCTTTCGCAAGAACCCACCCGTTGCCCTGGCAAATGGCAGGCAAACCCGAGGTAAGCTCTCAGACGAAACAACAGGAAGACGATCCCCGACTGATCGCTATGGAACGTTATGAGTCCAAACGTCGGTTGATCCGGGATGCCAAGGCCTTTGGCAAATTACGCAAAATAACACAGGGACAAATGGCCGAGGAAGTCGGAGTGCCGAGGCGCACATTGGAAGAATGGCTGCAGTTTCGACGGATGCCGCAGGCTCCGAGCGAGGCTTTGTTGCGCCTCTGGCTCTCTCGTCAAACAAACCTTTTTTAACCTGACAGAGGTTAATTGGCGTGCAATTCTGCAAATATTAGCAATATTTGCAGAGAGTTTTATCAGATTGGTCCGTTAATATTGGGCGATCGCCTTGCTGAACTGCTGTTGCAGGCTTGAGGGTCAACTCAAACCATGTGGAAAACTTCGTAGAGCAGACTTACGTGAATCTCGCGGTGACGGTGCAAGCTGAGGACGGATGAGTTTTTTAGATCTGTCGAATTTAGCGAGAACGTTTGTTTGACGTTATTCCTGATGTCGATGTGCCGTCCGGTTGGCGCTCTCGAAGAAAGGCAAGCTGTTTTCACTGGAGAGTCTGCAAATGCCGCTCAGCAAGTGCCGTGACTTATTGAAGCGGCTTTTGACAATAGATGCGATTTACTGGCTGTTGTTGAGCATTCTGGTCTGGTTGACTGCGTAGTCCAAAGCTTGCTGGTTGATTGGAGATGTCGGGTTTAAATCGAGCATAACCATGGGTTTAGTGTTTCGGCCTTTTTGATCAACACAGGGGACAGCTCCGATGATGATCTCCCCGTTTTGTTGAAGCATCTGAAGGGCATTATTCAATCGCGCGACGGGACGTAGCGATGAGCCAGTTGTCGCAAAGCTTTTGCCCATATAGCGAAAACCTTGTGACCGTTTATCGTTAATCCACTTGAGCAGCTTTACAGTGTCCCGTTCTTCTTGGGAAGTCGGACGGAATACGTTTTGGAATTCTGTGGAGAAGCTGTTGACGAGCCCAATCGCTTGTCTCAGGGTCTGGGCTGAAATCTCGTCGCATTCCCGCTGATTGTAGCCATGGATCACGAGCGCGACTCTCAACCACTGCTCTGGTAAACGGTTTCCATGATCCCGGAATTGCTCATACCGTCCACCAGGGCGTAGCTGAACGTCTAGCTCTGCACGCCCCTGGTACCACATGTCTAAAGCATCCTTGGAAAGCTTCAGGCGTCGACGGCTAGCTCCAGATTCAAAAAGCTTTACGTTTTGATCCAGCAGCTCAGCCGCCCAAAGGTGATAGTTTTTTTTGATAGCTGGGCAGTCAACGTTTGGGTGAAAGTAATTTGTTGAGTTGATTGACGAGTGATGCTGATATCCAATATTGGAGGGTGGGCACGTGAAAAGACAGCGTGAGAGGGTACCGGTTCCACGCATTCGGTTGTTATCCCCACCAAATGCTTTTTCCATGATGTAAGGTTGGCCGAAAATAAGAGCTGTAATGGGGGCGTTATGGCTTTCATCCCCCCGTGTGACAAGCTGCTTGCTGGTTTTTTCTCCGCTGAAGCCTTTGTTAAGGACGGAGCTTTGATTTTTGATGCCTTTACTTAGGAATTCCTCCCCTTCAGCTGAAATAATGGCCAGGCTTTGGATGCGGTTATCTTTGATGAATTTGGTAATTGCCGCCGGGGTTGCTTCACTGAGTATGCCTAAGCCAACGGTTGTCGGTGGCGAGGGAGCTTTGCTTATATGTTTTTCTAAGGCATGCTCTAAAATCTTCATCCTCTTTATGATTGCTTGATATTCGGGACCATCGATTTCGGAGCTAGCCCCAGGCTCTGTTGGCAGTTCAACGTCGACGTCCTCGTGTTTCTTCTCTTCAGCTTCAGTTTCAGCCTCTGCAAGCAGTACATCAGCTTCCGTTTCGGCTTTTGATAACTTTCGCATCAGCGCTTTGTAAGTTCGCTCCCATCTCGCTTTCTTCCGGGTGTATTCATCGGCCAGTTTATGGTGCTTGGCGGTGTGGGTATCGATGAATTCGCTAATGGGGGCAGTGAATTGATCCATGACGGAAGATTTGCCGGCAGCAGGCTCAACAGCAGCAAACAATAACAGTGAAGCCGGGGTGGTATGGCCGCTTGGCGATTCAAGTTCGACCAGGCCCTGCTGAAGAAAGGCGCCTATACCAAGCGCTGCTTGAACACACAGAGTAAACGGTGCTTTTGACTCCTGTTGGTAGGTATATATGATGTCATTAAACAATTCACCCGCCATCCCTGTTAGGTACCGAGAGGAATAGAAAGGCAGTACGGGTGGGGGCGAACTCGGATCCATAGGTGTTTCATATTGGTACTGCATTCCGCGCTCCGGTCTTTTGAGTGGTTTATCGAATGTTCGGTTTTGTTGGGTTTGGTCTGTAACGAGAGGCTGAGTCGGTGACCAATGATGCGCCCCAGATCGCCAAATTTTTCACCGTCTTCGTCGGTATTCGGCCAGTGCCAGAACCGGCACACCCCGCAAATCAGGACCTCACGCACTGTGGCCAAACATCACGGCATTCCGAATGTTGAGTGATCCGGACCAGTCTTAGCCTGATTGCGCTGAGCAGGAGTGACTTCGAGCCGGTGGAGCCGGTACGGAGTGATCCGCTCATCAAGTCGGTTATGGACATCAAGCAATCACCGTCGTCAGCCTAGTTGCGGCAATGGAAGGCGATTTATCATTTTCAAGACCGAGCCTCCATTCTTGCCTGCAGCCAATCAATGACCTCCTGTTCAACATAACCCACGGAGCGAGCGCCTAGCTTTAGGGGTTTTGGGTAATCCGGATCGTAGCTTTTGGATTTTGCATTCAGTTTCGCAAAATGAGTGGCTCGGGAAAGCGACGTCATTTCGAGGACCTCATGCATTTTTAAAATCTTCATAGGTGTGGCGTTAGTTATTGATGGTGCGTTCATACATCCTCCTGCACAAAGTACGCTGTGATTTCAGCTACAATGGGACCAGAATGCTCCAAATAGCGACAGCAATACCTCATGGGAGATAGCTGTAAAATATGGAAAAAACATCACCATCTATGCCTTACACCAAATTGCTCAAGACATTAGATGAGTGTCTAACAGAGCAAAAGCATCGACACCTTTGGCTTTTTTTATACTCCAACCGCCACGCACGACTTCAACTGTACAAACCGAACGGTATCGACGATATCGACCTTCATGAAAGCGAAAAACTGATCCATGACACGCTTGACTTACTAGAAAAATTTGCTCCCATAGAACTGATGCAGATCTTACCTGATGGAAAGAAATTAGAAGCATTACTAAACGAGTTTTGCTTTTGCATCACATATGCCGTTCATATAAAAAATGTAGCTGATGGTTTTACGGATATTCGATTTAAAGATCTGCTACCCACCTACGACGCGTTTTTGGATACACTTTCCAAGGATGAGAAAGCTGTTGCATACAAAATCCATGAACTCACTTATAAATATGGATTTCTTGTAACGGAGCTTTGGTCGCCCTCAATCGACTCAACAGAGCTAATGGAAATGTTCATTAAGAATAATCCGATACTTAACGACATTTACTCTATCCCCTGTTTTGTTTTTACAAAAAAATCAAATCATCCTAAGGGAATTCAGATATCGACAAACGAATATAAAAACAAAATTCAAGATCCATGGGATTTAATAATATTTGCAAATGAGAACGACATATTATCAAAAGTAAAAAAAGAAGTTGTTACGGTCTGGCCCAAACCTCAAAAACAGTTTATTGGCAATCATAAAGACTTTGAAATTTCTTTATATGTAGATAGAGAAAAATGCAAAATTAGCAATGCATTATCTACACTCAGACTTCAAATTAATCATTTAAACGAATACAAAAATGGTCCTTTCGCAATCTTACCTGAAAAGGAATTTTCCGATATAGAAAGAATAAACCCTAAGACTGGAAAAGAAATGCGGAGACGGCTTGCTGCCACAATAGATAGCATAAGGTTAAGCGAAGGGCTGATATCAAAACGCTGGACTGTATATAAAAGTAATGTTCGTCGCTCTATAGGGCTTTACCTATGGGACAGAGTGAATATGTTTAATGGTCCCCATAAAAGTAGAAAGACTCACATAATTGAATTAATTCATAAAATAAAACCCGAAAATCCAGAAATTCTTAACTTATACCTCGGGATTTTCAATAAGTATGACTCAGGCAAAAAAACTAGAAAATTTGGAGACTTGCCAGAATACCAGGAAACAGTTATTAGGGAAATGGATGCAGATTATGATTTAACAGCTTATTGCATTAAAAACTATGAATATCTTACACCTCATGACGCAAAGGTTAGACGTTAAAAATTAATTGAATTAAATTTGACTACCCCAAAGCTAATTCGTCGACACAAAAAAACTAACGAGGTTTGGGACAAGTGAATTTAAAACATTCACTTGATAGCAGCAACTGATTTTATTCAATATTTCCATACCAGCGACGATAAAATAGGTTGAACCATGCCGGCCGGGAAAACCGGGTCGTGGTGCCGAACATAAGTTCCCCTTCGTCTGCGGTAAAAACCAATAGCGAGAGCCGCCCGATGCGAGTTCAGCTTCGTCCTGTGAGTGCCTTTAAACTGATCGAGGTGCGTCGCCTTACCCAAGAAGACCATCTGGAAAATCGGTTAGAACTTATCCCTATCGGCAAGGGTTTGCAGATGATCAGACCATCTTTGCAGCCACTCACGGCACTCAGCTTCATAGTTGTGCAAATCATACGTCCCCTCAATACCCTTTCTTGAATGCCCAAGAACTGCTTCAGCCACCTCGTTGCGGCAGCCTAGACGGGATAACCCCGTACGAACGGTACGGCGCAGGTCGTGTGGCGACCAGTCAGGAATGCTGTCGAGCCAGATTTTACCGGGCTTAAAGTAGGTGCCGCTTTGAGCCCTAGCAGAATTCCTCAAATACCATTTTGTTTCGGTAAGCGACTTCTGCTGGATCGGCAATCCCGTCCGCATGGAAGGAAACAAATAGGTTTTGGTGCTCAAGCTGAGCTGACGAAGAAAGGCAACGGCTTGACTCGGCAACTGCACATACCGCTCAGCTCCGTTCTTAGAATCACGCATGTGCCAAACTGCTAGATCAAGATCTACATCTGACCAACGCGCCTGGCAGACCTCTCCCGTGCGAGCCCCTGTCCAAAGGGTCAGACGGATAACGTTCTTCTGTGTCACCGAGAAGCCAGAGCCCGGCAACCAGGCTAGCACTGCCTTCAACTCCGTATCAGACAGCACCCGCTTGCCCCGAACGGATGTAAGCCGCACCTTAGCCTGCTTCAGGCTCGCCTTTGCCAACAAGGCCGGATTCGCAAAGTCGTCATCGAACTTGCCCAGGCCAATCGCATACTCGTAAGCAGCACTGAGCTCACGCAATACATTTCCGGCCTGAACGTTCGCACCCCGGTCAAGAATACCTTTAATCATCTCTACAACATGCTTGCGCCGAAGCTCTGCCGCGCTTCGGTCTCCGAGAACGCGCTCAACATCACCGTATAGCGTACGCCGCGTCTCAGCCTGCCCCTTAGGTTTTCGTGCACCAGGAACGCGTTTCCTTGACCCAGTGCGGTGATCTACAACCACTCGATCTTCAATCACTTCAGTTAAGTACAGGTCAACTAGGTCACGAACAGTAAACCCTGCCACCTCTGCCGCCTGTTTCTTCTGCTCGTCTGCTACACTCTGACGTGCTTGTTCCCGCTGAGCTTCAGCACGAATACAAACACCATCTCGCCGCAAATCTTTCATCCGAGCAAGCTCTATGCGGGCCTCTGCCAAACTGATCGAAGGGTAGCGTCCTATCTTGACCTGAGTTAGCTTGCCCGTCTCAGGACTCCGGTAGCGATAGATGAACGACCTGGCACCGGTAGACCCACAGGTCACACGCAGACCAGTATTTTCTCCAGTGTCGACCTTAACTTTATCGCCAGGTCGCATCGTCTCAATGGCTCTAGCTGATAGTGGCTTGTTGCCGTGTTTGTTATTCTGCATGATTTAGTCCGTGAACTTATCGGAACGATGGTCGCCGCCGTTGATGAAGGGCCTGGCCGGAACAAGTGTAGGTTTTTGATTGCCCGCAGCCGTGCGCAATAAGACGCCAATGATCCTACACCGAAAGCTATACTAAAACCTATACCGTCCACGTAGATTGCAATAGACCTCGCCAGATCTTGCAAGACTATAGACGAGCTCAATCACCACGTAACCGCTTGTGTTAAAGTGGTTTAAAGTTACTTTACGAGCGATTTATCAGTGAGTACAGACGATATTAAAACTTCTCACACGCCCATGATGAGGCAGTACCTCAGAATCAAGGGCGAGCACCCGAACGAGCTGGTGTTTTACCGCATGGGGGATTTCTACGAGCTGTTTTATGACGATGCCCGTAAAGCCGCCGAGCTGATGGATATCACG
>Ga0307957_1000096_pt1 | contig 48985 bp, 45 predicted proteins | sample OrgLakmetagen490_FD_201830 | JGI IMG/M metagenome (GOLD analysis project Ga0307957, IMG submission 201830) | Saline water microbial communities from Organic Lake, Antarctica - #490 | ecosystem: Environmental > Aquatic > Non-marine Saline and Alkaline > Saline | place: Antarctica: Organic Lake... | reverse complement strand
GTTCGGCATGATCCGGGGCGGGGTCCGCTCGGTCATCACGCGGATCCGCAATCCCGGCGCCCCGCTGCAGTCCGGTTCCACGATCACCCAGCAGGTGGCGAAGAACTTCCTGCTCAGCTCCGAGCAGCGCATTGAGCGCAAGGTTCGCGAGATCGTCATCGCCCGGCGCATGGAGCGCGCCTTCACCAAGGACCAGATCCTCGAGCTGTACCTCAACGAGATTTATCTGGGTAATCGCGCCTACGGCGTGGCCGCGGCGGCGCTGAACTATTTCGACAAGTCGCTGGACGAGCTGACGCTGGAGGAGGCGGCCTATCTCGCCGCACTTCCCAAGGCCCCGAACAACTATCACCCGACCCGGCGCACCGAAGCCGCGATAGCGCGGCGCAACTATGTGCTCTCGCGCATGGCCGCCAACGGCTATGTCACAGACGCGGTCGCCGAGGCGGCCATGGAGCGCCCGCTGGAGACCGTGGACCGGCTCGAAGGCGAGCAATATCTGGCCGCGGAGTATTTCGTGGAGCAGGTGCGCCGCGACGTGTTCGACCGCTACGGCGAGGATCAGCTCTACCGCGAAGGCCTGTCGATCCGCACCACGCTGGACACCTCCATGCAGCTTACCGCGCGCCGGGCGCTGCGCGACGGGCTGGAATCCTACGATCGCCGCCACGGCTATCGCGGCCCGCTTCTGACGCTGGAGGATTTCGACGCCTGGGCCGAGCAGCTGAGCGAAATCGAGCCGCCGTCCGACCTTGATGAAGGCTGGCGCCTGGCGGTGGTGCTGGAGCTGACCGACGCCTACGCCGATATCGGCTTTGCAGACCGCTCGCGCGGCAAGCTTCCCCTTTACGCTCTGGAATGGGCGCGGGAACCGCGCCGCGACGAGGACGGCTTTCCGCGCACCGGAGCTGCGGTGCGCGCTCCCGCAGACGTCCTTGAACTCGGCGATATCGTGCTGGTTGAAGACCTCCTCGCCGAGGACGCGCCCGAGCAGACCGTCGCGGACGACCATTACGGCCTGCGCCAGATCCCCGAGGTCAACGGCGCGATTCTAGCCATCGACCCGTTCACGGGCCGCGTGCTGTCCATGGTGGGCGGTTATTCCTTCGCCCAGAGCCAGTTCAACCGCGCCGTTCAGGCCAATCGCCAACCCGGCTCGTCGTTCAAGCCCTTCGTCTACGCCGCCGCGCTGGACAATGGCTACACGCCGGCCTCGATCATTCTGGACGCGCCCTTCGTGGCGTCGGGCGACGAGTCCACGCGCTTCTATCGCCCGCAGAACTATTCGGAAGTCTTCTACGGCCCCTCGACCCTGCGCCGGGGCCTGGAGCTGTCGCGCAACGTGATGACGGTGCGCCTGGCCCAGGAAATGGGCATGGGTCCGATCACCGAGTACGGCGAAGCCTTCGGCATCTACGACAATCTTCAGCCGACGCTGGCCATGGCGCTGGGCGCCGGCGAAACACGCCTGATCGATTTGGTCGGCGGCTATGCGGCCATGGTCAATGGCGGCCGGCTGGTGGAGCCCTCCATCATCGACCGGGTGCAGGCGCGCTCGGGCGAGACCATCTTCAAGAGCGATGTGCGTGAATGCCTGGGCTGCAATGTGGAAGAGTGGGAGCCGGGGCTTGAAGAGCCGGAGCTGACCGAGGCCGGAGAGCAGATCATCGATCCGGTGACCGCCTATCAGGTAGTGCACATGCTGGAAGGCGCCGTGGAGCGCGGCACCGCCACCGCGCTGCGCTCGCTGGGCCGGCCGCTGGGCGGCAAGACCGGCACCACCAACGATTTCCGCGACGCCTGGTTCGTCGGCTTCTCGCCGGACCTGGTCGTCGGGGTCTATGTGGGCTTCGATACGCCGCTGCCGCTGGGCTCCGGCGAGGCCGGCGGCCGGGTCGCAGCGCCCATCGCGCGCGATTTCCTCGCGCCCGTGCTTGAGCAATATCCCATCGCGACCTTCCGCGTGCCTGACGGCGTCAATCTCGCCCCGGTGGATTACGAGACCGGCCAGCCCGGCGTGATCGGCCGTCCGGGCGTCATTCTGGAGGCGTTCAAGCCGGGCACCGAGCCCCGCCGCGGCGCCACCAACGCCGAGGAGACGCTCAGCTTCGGCGCCGGCGCCCTCGGCCGCGGCGCCCAGCGCCAGGGCGAAAGCGAAACTTCGCGCGATGAAGAGCCGTCGGACGAGCTGGGCGATCTCTACTGATCCGTCTTGTGCGCGGCGCCGGGGCTTTGCTAAGTCCTCGGCCCGACACCTTTGAAATTCCGCTCTGCCGAGGATGCCTCCATGCGCGCCGAAATCTCCGACCTGAACGCCGCCGTCCAGCAGTCCACCGCCTTGCTCCGGAGGCGTCTTTGACTGGGATACGGCGCAGAAACGACTCGATGAACTGAACGACAAAGCCGAAGACCCGTCTTTGTGGGACGATCCGGCCCGCGCCCAGTCGCTCATGAAGGAGCGCAACAAGCTCGACGCCTCCATGACCGAAGTCTCCGAGGTCGAGGCCGAGCTCGCCGATAATCTGGAAGTCGCCGAGCTTGCCGAGGCCGAGGGCGACGAGGATCTGTTCGCCGAAGCGCTCGCCGCGCTGCAGAAGCTCAAGGCTCGTGCCGGCAAGGCCGAGCTGCAGGCGCTGCTGTCGGGGGAAGCCGACGGCAATGATTCCTATCTTGAGATCCATCCCGGCGCCGGCGGCACCGAGGCCCAGGACTGGTCGAGCATGCTGGCGCGCATGTACACGCGCTGGGCTGAAAGCTCAGGCTACAAGGTGGAGGTGATCGAGGCCCAGGCCGGCGAGGAGGCCGGGTTGAAATCCATCACCATCCTGATCAAGGGTGAGAACGCCTATGGCTGGCTGAAGACCGAGGCCGGCGTGCACCGCCTGGTGCGCATTTCACCCTTTGACGGCTCGGGTCGGCGCCACACCAGCTTCGCCAGCGTGTGGACCTATCCGCTGGTGGACGACACGATCAATATCGAGATCGAGGAAAAGGACGTGCGCACCGACACCTATCGCGCGTCCGGCGCCGGCGGCCAGCACATCAACAAGACCGATTCGGCGGTGCGCCTGACCCACGAGCCCACCGGCATCGTGGTGCAGTGCCAGAACGAGCGCTCCCAGCACAAGAACCGCTCCAACGCCTGGGACATGCTGCGCGCCCGGCTCTACGAGCTGGAGCTGCAAAAGCGCGAGGAGGCCGCCCAGGCGGAGGCTGATTCCAAGACCGATATCGGCTGGGGTCACCAGATCCGCTCCTACGTCCTGCAGCCCTATCAGATGGTCAAGGATCTGCGCACGAGCGTAGAGACCTCCGACACCGGCGGGGTGCTTGACGGCGATCTGGACGCGTTCATGGCCGCCGCGCTGGCTCAGCGTGTCGGCGCCGAGCACGAGAGCGAGTAAGCGGGCGGAGTAGGTGGGCGGAGTAGGCTGGGCCTTGCCCCGCCGCCCCGCTCGGGGGCAAATACCGCCATGAAACATCTCGCTCTTCTGCTTTCGCTTCTGCTGGCCGCCTGCGTCTCGGACCCCTATGCCGATCAGCGCCCGATCACCTGGCGCGATCTTCTGGACCGGGAGCGAGACGCCGCCGATCACATCATCGCCTATGATCAGGGCGAGGAGCGCCATGGCGAGCTCTGGCTGCCTGCGGGCGACGGGCCGCACCCGCTTGTTATCATGATCCATGGCGGATGCTGGCGGGCGGAAATCCCCGGCACGATCCTGCAGGATCAGCTCAACGCCGACCTGAAACGGCGTGGCTATGCGGTCTGGAACATCACCTATCCGCGCGTCGGCCACGAGACCGGCGGCTATCCCGGCACGTTTCAGGCGATCGCCGCCGCCAGCGACCATGTTCGGTCTTTGAGCGAGGCCTATCCGCTGGATCTGACGCGCACGGTTATGGTGGGCCATTCCGCCGGCGGTCATCTGGCGCTGTGGAGCGCGGCGCGCCCGCGCCTTCCCGAAGGCGCGCCAGGCGCCGACGCCGATCCGTTCACGCCCAACGCGGTGATCTCGCTGGCGGGCCTCAATGATCTGGAAGACTACGCCGCCACCGGTCCTGGCCGGTGCGGCGAGCCGGACATCGTTGCATCGCTGGTGGGCGAGGGGCGCGCTGATCTCTACGCCGACACCAGCCCGGCGCTGCTGTTGCCGCTGGGCGTTCCCCAGGTGATCGTCTCCGGCGAGCTTGACCCCATCGTGCCGCCCCCGCTGGGCGAGGCTTATGCTGCGAGAGCTGAGGCGGCCGGCGATGACGTGCGGCTCATCGAGATCGAGGACGCCGGCCATTTCGAGCTGATCGACCCCACAGCGCCCGCCTGGCGCGTGGTGCTGCGCGAGATTGAGCGGGCGATGGATTGAAGCGTCCGGCGGCGCACGGCGCTCTAGTTTGAAAAACCTTCGAGGCTCGCCCTGTCGGGCTCACACCTCGCGATGAGGAAAGTTGATGCGCCTACCATCCTCATCCTGAGGAGTCTTTTACGAAGAAAAAGCCTTGAAGGACGCAGTGCCGCACCGTTGCCTCCCTCTGTTTCGCGGAGACCTTCCCCGCAAAGCAGGGGAGCAATGGCGCTACAGTCTGAAAGTCCCCACGATCGGCGTGTGATCGCTGGCTTTTTCCTTGCCGCGCGGGCCCCGGTCGATCTCCACGCCGTCCAACCGGTCGGCGGCTTGTGGCGAGAGCAGGAGATGGTCGATGCGGATGCCGTTGTTTTTCGGCCAGGCGCCGGCCTGATAGTCCCAGAACGTGTACTGGTGCGCGCGCCCGTCCACCTGCTCGAAGGCGTCGGCGTATCCCAGCCATTTGATCGCTGAAAACGCGTCGCGGCTTTCGTCGCGAATCAGAGCGTCGCCGGCCCAGGCGGCGGCGTCGTGCACATCGTCATCACGCGGGATGATGTTGTAGTCGCCGGCGAGAATCACCGGCTCTTCAAGTGCCAGAAGCTCAGCCGCGCGCCCTTTCAGACGCTTCATCCAGTCGAGCTTGTAGTCATATTTCGGCCCCGGCGACGGATTGCCGTTGGGCAGATAGATGGAGGCGACCCGCACCGGACCGGTCTCGCCTGAGATCACCGCCTCGATATAGCGCGCCTGGGGCTCGTCTTCCTTGCCGGGCAGAACGCGGTGGGCGATCTCCTCGATGGGTCGCTTCGACAATATCGCCACGCCGTTATAGCTCTTCTGGCCCACCGTCTCGACATTATAGCCAAGGTCTTCGATCTCCAGGCGCGGGAAGGCGTCGTCGACCGTCTTGATCTCCTGCAGGCAGACAATGTCGGGGCCCTTGTCCTTCAGCCAGTCGAGCACGTTGGGCAGGCGCGCCTTGATTGAGTTGACGTTCCACGAGGCGAGGGTGAGAGTCATCGTTCAGTCCTGAAAATGCAGGCGGAGAGATGCCATGGCCGAAATCGACGCAGGCGCGGGCGCGCTGGAGCCCAAGCGGTACACGTTCCTCGCCGTTCTGGCCATGCTGGGAGCGAGCCTTGCTGCGCTGGCCATCGCGGTTGGCGGGGCGGGGCTCTACGTCCCCACACTGATGACGGCTGCCGGGGCCAGCGGGGCCGGCGACGCCATGGAGATCGCGTATTACGCCGTCATGGCGTTGATGCTGGGCGGTCCGGTCGCGGGCGCTCTGGGCTTTCTGCTCGGCTGGGTGACGTTCACCCTGTTCAAGGCGCCCTGGTCCGGCGTGCGTCTCGCCTTTTTCATCCCGGTGATCTGGCTTGTGGCCCTTCTCGCCTGGCTCGCCTTCGTCAGCGTGGCGCCGATGTGTGGCGGGAGCCTGACCTGCGAGCTTTGAGGGGGGGGCTGATTGGACCGTCACACTGAGATGTGAGGCCGCCGCTTCGGTTCCGGGGCGATCCTGATTAGCGGCGCGAATGTAGCGACCTAAAACCCTTCCAGCCGTGCGATCTCGCCCACTTCGGCGCGCTTGGAGCGTAGCTGGTTCACCGGCGCTTGCCGGTCGGCGTGGCCCAGCGCCAGACCGCAATAGACGATGTTGGGCTTCTCGACGCCGATCGCCTTGCCCACGGTGTCGCAATGGGGCGTCCAGGCTTCCTGCATGCAGGTGGCGAGGCCCATTTCTTCGGCGGCCAGGCAGAGGCTCATCATGAACATGCCAAGATGCGCCCACTGGTTCTGGTTCATGCGCTCGTCGATGACGAAGAACAGGCCCACCGGCGCGCCGAAGAACTCATAGTTCTGCATCAGCCAGCTGAGGCGCGCCATCTTGTCTTCGCGCGGCACGCCCATCAGCGCGTACATGTCTTCGCCCAGCTCATAGCGCCAGGACCGATGGGGTTCCCACAGCTTTTCTGGATAAACTGGAAAGCTCGCCTCATTGGTGAACGGGTCGGTCTCAAGTTTAGCCTTCACCGCATCAATGACGCGCTGGCGCGCCTCGCCGGCCACAGCGACCACGCTCCAGGGCTGGACATTGCCGCCGGACGCCGACCAGCGCGCCACGTCCAGCAGCGCTTCGACCTCGCTGGCGGGGACGGGGGTGTCGAGAAAGGCGCGCGTGGAAATGCGGCGCCGAAGCGCCTGCGAGACCGTCAAGCTCATGAATCCCCCCGAGGAAATTGTTTAGATAGAAAAGCTGGTTCCGCAGCCGCAGGCGGCGGTGGCGTTGGGATTCCTGATCTGGAAGCTCGCCCCGATCAGCTCGTCGACATAGTCGATGACCGAATCATTGAGGAAATCCACGCTCATGGGATCCACCAGAACCGTGGCCCCGTCCTTTTCGATCCTGAGATCGTCGGCGTCCGCCTGGTTCACCAGATCGAATTTGTAGGAAAAGCCCGAGCACCCGCCTCCGACGACGGAAACACGCAAGTATTCAGCACCTTGCGCCTTCATGATCTGATTGATCTGCGCCGCGGCGCTGGGCGAGAGAGAGATATTGGCGGATGCCAGCGTGGTCGCCATGGACGCCTCCGAAAGAGCGGGTTCGCGTTTCATACTGCCCTGTTATATGGAGCTTTGCACCCGGTCTTGCAAAGACCTCGCATTATTTTGGAGACAGTGATGGCGCGCGCCCCCTACGCCTGCGACCCCGCCAAGAGCCGCGGGCGCCGTTTCGCTCAAGGCGAAAGCGCCATGCGCACCGCCTTTCAGCGCGACCGCGACCGGATCATCCATTCCAGCGCCTTCCGGCGGTTGAAGGAGAAGACCCAGGTCTTCGTCGCCCACGAAGGCGACGCCTATCGCACGCGCCTCACCCACTCGCTGGAGGTCTCGCAGATCGCCCGCACGCTGGCCCGGGCGCTGGACGTGGACGAGGATCTGGCCGAGGCCGCCGCGCTCGCCCACGATCTGGGCCATCCTCCGTTCGGTCATTCGGGCGAAGACGCGCTGCAGGACGCCATGGCGAAGTTTGGCGGCTTTGATCACAACGCCCAGACCCTGCGCGTGGTGACCAAGCTGGAGACCCGCTACCCTGAGTTTGAGGGGCTTAATCTGGCCTGGGAGACGCTGGAAGGCGTGGTCAAGCATAACGGCCCGCTCATGGGCGCCGGCGAGGATGCGGCCTCGATGCCCTGGGGCTTCACCGCTTATGAGGGCTGGCGCGATCTGGAGCTTCACACCCATGCGGGCGTCGAGGCGCAGATCGCCGCGCTGTCCGACGACATCGCGTACAACAATCACGATATCGACGATGGCCTGCGCTCCGGGATCCTGGAGCTCGATCAGCTGATCGAGCTGCCGCTGGTGGGCGAGGCGTTCAGGAACTCCCGCGCGCGCTTTCCAGATATCAGCGAAACCATCCTGATCCATGAGGCGGTGCGCGAGATGATCGGGGTGATGGTCGGCGACGTGCTCACCGAGACCCGGCGCCGGCTCGTCGAGAGTGGTGTGGACAGCCCCGAGGCGGTGCGCGCGCTGGGCCGTCCGGTGGTCAGCTTCTCCGAGGAAATGACCGAGAAACTCGCCGCGGTGCGCCGCTTTCTCTACGCCAACATGTACCTGCACTATAAGGTCAAGCGCATGAAGGAGAAGGGAAAGCGGGTCGTGCGCGACCTCTTCGACGCCTTCCTGGCCGACCCCATGCTGCTGCCGACCGAGATTCAGCGCGACACGGACGGCCCGGACGGCCAGGCCACTGCGCGCGCAGTCTGTGACTATATCGCCGGCATGACCGACCGCTATGCCGTTGAGGAACACGGCAAGCTCTTTCACGTGGAGGGATGGCGTTGAGGGGCGGCGCGGAGTCTAGACCGGTTTCGGTTTCGGGCGTTCGCCGCGCACGGTCACCGTCTCGACGTCGCCGAATTCCGACGGCGAGACGAAGTCGCGGCGGAACCAGGGATAGTCGGCGCTGTCGAAAATCTCGCGCAGCCAGTCGAGCACCTTTCGAACGCGCGTCACGCGGCGTTGATCGGGGTGATAAACCATCCACAGGGTGATCGGCACCACCAGTCCCATGTCCACGTGGACGAGGCCGGGAAAGGTATGGGCGGCGTAGGTCGGCAACATGGAGATCACCGCGCCCGCACGGGTCGCCTCGCTGATCACCGCCGAGCTGTCGGTGGTCAGCGACGCGTTCATCATCTGCTTGATGGCGCTGGCCTCCTTGGGCCAATGGGTCTGCTGCTGGCGATAGCTCACCAGATCGCCGATGCGGTGGTTGAGTACATCCGCCAGCCCGGACGGCGCGCCATATGTATCCAGATAATGGCGCGACGCGAACGGCACGTAGTGCAGGGTGGCGAGCTGGTTGGCCACATAGGCCATGCGTTTAGATTCCACCATCTGCAACGTCACGTCGGCGCCCTCCGGCGCGCTTTCGCCCTCCACGCGCGTCAGGATCTCCAGATTGATCAGCGGGTTGGCTTCTACAAAGCCCGGCAGGTGACGGGCGATCCAGAACCCGGCGACCCCCTCCGGCGCAGCCAGGCGCACGGTTCCGGCGTCGGCGCGGTCGGCCTGGTGGGCGACCCGTTCGATGTCGCCGGCGGTGGACTGCATGATCTGGACCTGGGTCCAGATGCGCTCGCCCACATCGGTCAGCTCCACCCCGTCGGCGCCGCGCGTGACCAAGCGTGCGCCGATGCGTGTCTCCAGCTGCTCAAGGCGCCGGCTCACGGTGGGTTGGCCAATGCCGAGCCGGCGCGCCGCCGCGCTCATGGAGCCGGCCGCCACCAGGGCGTGGAAGATTCTCAGATCATCCCAGTCGAACAATTGCGGTCGCGGAGTGGTGGTCATCGTCTGCTGTCGTCCGATTTGCGTATGGGGGGCATTCCAACATCGCAGACGCACGTTGCGCACCGAAAAAGTAAACAAGGAGTTAACGTTGCGTGGGGCAAATGTGTACGACTACAGTCTGCAAGGCGAGTCTGCGTGTGGGGAAACCGCGCGGACCGTCGATCTCCGTGACATTCTGGCGCGCCGCGGCTTCACGCCAAGCGCCGATCTCGCAGACATCAGCGCCGCTCTGGACCTGGGCGCCCGGACGCTGGGCGGAGACCTCGTTCCCGCCGAGCTGGTGCGCGCGTGCGAGCTGAAGACCCGGCGCTGCTTTTTCCGCCGCACCGACGAGGCCGGGCTCACCGACGGTTTCATCGCGCTGCTCTACCTGAATCCGACTGGCTTCAAGGCCCTGATGTACGGGCGTTTTTCGCCCGCAGACCCGGATCTTGAGCATCTGTGCGAGCCCGGTGAGCGCGCCGACGCGATTTATGTCTGGTGCCTCGCAGGATCGACGCTCCAGGCCAAGCGCGCGGTGGTACGCGCGGTCACTGAGGCGCGTCGCAAGGCGTTTCCCGACATTGCCCTGTTCGCGCGCCCGGTCAGCCGGGAGGGGCGAATGATGACCGCCGCGCTCGATGGGCCCAAAGGCGGCGCCTTTCTGGGATGGGTGCCCGCGCATGAACAATCCTGAAAACAAACAAGCCATTGGGGGCGAATGATGGACGGTACGCTGGCGGACGATTTCGAGCCGCGTCTTCGGGTGCGCGTAGCGCGCTCCCTGGACGATCTGCAGAAGGTCATGGTGGTGCGCGCGCTCGTCTACATGCACGAGCAGGACTGCCCTTATGAAGAAGAATATGACGGCAATGACTTCTCCGGCGCCACCCATCTGATCGTGGAGATGGGCGGCGAGCCGGTGGGCTGCCTGCGCATGCGCTGGTTCGCCGGTTTCGTGAAGATCGAGCGGGTCGCACTGCGCCGGCAGGCGCGCTCGGGTCATGCCGGCAAGCTGATCATGGAGACCGCGATCGAGATCCTGCGCCGCAAGGGCTACACCATGCTTATGGGTCAGGTTCAGCATCAGCTGCTGGAATACTGGAAGCGGCGCCACGGTCTGACACATCGTGAACATCGCGGGGTGTTCGTTTTCTCCGACAGGGCGTACGCTGAAGTCGAGGGGCGATATGATCCCCATCCAGACGCGTTGACCATGGACAGTGACCCTCTCCTGCTCGACAGGCCGGAGGGCGACTGGGACCGGCCTGGGCCACTGGATCAATCGATCCGCCGGGGCGCGTCTCCGGCTCAGTACGAGCGGACGCGCGCGTCGAGATCGGCGCCCAAGCCTGCTCTGGAGGAAGCTGAGTGATGTTGTTAGGCGTTCCGGTTCTTGTTTGCCTCGATCTCCAGATGGAGTTCGCCGCGCCGGGCCGGCCCTGGGCTGATCCGTATGGGGAGGCGGTCGGCGCTCAGTGCGCCGATATCATCGCCGCCGCGCGCGCCAATGCATGGACCCTGGTCCACGCCCAGCTTCATCAGGGCGGCCCCTTGATGGCGGGCTTGGGCATGACCCAGCCGATCCCGGGCTGCGAACCGCGCCCCGGCGAGGTGCTCCTGCGCCGCGCCGGCGTGTCGGCCTACGCTCATCCGGATCTGGACGGCATTCTGGAGGGAAGCCTGGGCTCGCAGGCCTATCTGATCGGCTTCTCCGCCGGCACTTCATTGAGCGCCACCCTCTTCGACGCCCAGGACCGCGGCCATTCGCTGACCTTGCTGGAAGAGGCCGTCGGCGCGGCCGATGTCGGCGAGTGGGCCTCGGAGGAAAACCGCGCGCTCTGCATCGACTCTGCGCGGCGCATGGAGCGCTCGACAACGTTGGAGCGACTCCCGGTTCTGCGCCCCCCGTCCAGCGTCGCCGCGCGCGTCTGATCGTTTCTGAAATCGCGTCCGGCGCCGGGTCGACCCTTGCGCGCGGCCCGCGAACGCGCTGCTATGGGGCCGTGAAGAATCCGGGGAGACCGACATGCGCCTTTTGACAGCCGCCCTTGCCTGCGCCGCGGCCACGAGCCCGGCCTTCGCCGATGACCACGAGCCGCGATGGTCCATCGTGGTCCATGGCGGCGCCGGGGTGATCGAGCGCGGCGACATGGATGCGGCGTCCGAAGCAGCCTATCGCGCCGCCATGACGGATGCGGTCCAGACCGGCGGCGAAATCCTCGCCGGCGGCGGGTCCGCCATGGACGCGGTCGAGACCGTCATTCGCGCCCTTGAAGACGACGAGAAATTCAACGCCGGCCGCGGCGCGGTGTTCACCTCCGAAGGCCGCAACGAGCTGGATTCCTCCATCATGCGCGGGTCCGACTATCAGGCCGGCGCGGCGTCCGGCGTCACCCAGGTGCGCCATCCCATCACCCTGGCGCGCCGCGTGCTGGAGGACAGCCCCCACGTGATGCTGCAGGGCCCCGGCGCTGAAAGCTTCGCCGCCGAGCAGGGGCTGGAGCGGGTTCCCGAGAGCTATTTCTTCACCGAGCGGCGCTGGGCTTCCATGGAGCGCCTGAACGCGACCATGGGTCTGGACATTCCCGCCCGCCCCGAGGGCGCGCCCGAGCCTGAACCGATCGAAGAAGGCGCGCTGGACCTCATGGAGCGCGAGCACGCCTTTGGCACGGTGGGCGTCGTGGCCATGGACGAAACCGGCGAGATCGTCGCGGGCACGTCCACCGGCGGGACCACGTCCAAGCGCTGGGGCCGGGTCGGTGATTCGCCGATCATCGGCGCCGGCACCTACGCCACGCCTGAATGCGGCGTCTCGGCCACCGGGACCGGCGAGTATTTCATCCGCCTGAACGTGGCGGCGCGCATCTGCACCTATCTTGGCGCCGGTCAAAGCGCGGACGAGGCGTTGAGCGCGGTGATCATGGACGAGCTGACGGCGATGGGCGGTGACGGCGGCGTGGTCATGCTCGCCCACGGTCAGCCGGCCTGGGCCTTCAACACGTCCGGCATGTATCGCGCCAGCCTTGTGGAAGGCGGCGAGCCGGTGGTGTCGATCTACGGCGACGAGGACTAGGCCTTGAGCCCGGCCCGCCTGATCGGCGCCGGGTTCGTCTATTTCGCGGTCATTTTCGCGCTCGGCTTCGTGCTGGGCACGGTTCGCACGATCTTTCTGGAGCCTGCGGTGGGAGATCTGCGCGCGGTTCTCCTTGAGCTGCCGGTCATGCTGGCGGCGTCATGGCTCGCCTGCGGCTACATCATCCGGCGCCTGACGCCGGCTCCCGGCCGCTCGCAGCGCGTCATAATGGGTGCAGCGGCGTTCAGCTTCCTGATGTCTGCGGAAATCGCGCTCGCACTCTGGCTGTTCGACAGCACGCCCGCCCAGGTGCTTGCGGGCTGGGCCGCGCCGGCCGGGATGGCCGGACTCGGCGGTCAGATCGCTTTCGCTGTCTTTCCGGTCCTGCACCTGCTCGGACACGGCGAGGCGGACTCTGAGTAGCCATGGGTCAGGGGCGTTTCGTGGCCCATTGAGCCGCTTGAGCGCCGCCACCGCAGATCAGGGCGAACAGAAGCGCCAGCGCGACGTTGTCGAAAACGATCAGGACAAAGCCGAAGCCGAGCACGAAGGCGCCGAGGTTGAAGCCGGCGCGCTTCAAACCGCCCCCCCGGGCTTCGCTTGAGGGGTCTTCCGGCGCGTCGCTCATGGTTTTCAATCCTCTCTGACGCGTTGATAGTGATGCGTTGCGAGACACGGTCAAGCGGCGCGTTGCGCCCTTTCATTTAGTTTCAAATGTAACTAAATTGTCCTCCAAAGCCGTTCGTCACCGGAGAGCTGCAATGGCCCGCAAATGGATTTACGCCAGCCGTACAGAAGGGACCGCCTCGCGCCAGGCGCATGCGGACTTTCCCAAGGAAGCGCCCTATGAGCGCGAGATGAGCAAGGAGGGGTTTTTCGGCCCCGCCGCCTTCCTCCACCACAAGCGCCCGCCCACCGGCTGGACCGATTTTGAAGGACCGCTGAAGCCGCGCGCCTTTGATCTGGCCCGCCTGAACATCGCCGAATCCTCGCCCTGGGGCGCGGCGAGCGTGCTCTACAACGCCGCCACCGACATCCGCTTCTGGAAGCTCGATGCGGCGATGGAGAGCCTGGTGCGCAATGGCGATGGCGACCAGCTCCTGTTTATCCACCAGGGCGCGGGGTCGCTGTTTTGCGATTTCGGCCATCTTGAGTACGCCGCCGGCGACTATATCGTCTTGCCGCGCGGGACGATGTGGCGCCTGTCGCCGTCAGAGCCCACCGCGCTTTTGATGGTGGAGGCCACCAACACCCACTACACCCTGCCGGACCGGGGGCTCGCCGGCCCCCACGCCGTGTTCGATCCGGCGATCCTCGACGTGCCGGCCATGGACGACGCGTTCCGCGCCCAGCAGGCCGACGAGGACCACGAATGGACCGTGCAGGTTAAGAAGCGCGGCCAGGTCTCCACCATCACCTATCCGTTCAATCCGCTGGACGCCGTGGGCTGGCATGGCGAGCTGCATCCGGTGCGCCTGAACGTGAAGGATATCCGGCCGCTCATGAGCCATCGCTATCACCTGCCGCCCAGCGCCCACACCACCTTCCTGTCGGACCGCTTTGTGATCTGCACCTTTGCGCCGCGCCCGTTCGAGACCGATCCGGGGGCGCTTAAGGTGCCGTTTTTCCACAATAACGACGATTACGACGAGGTCTTGTTCTACCACGCCGGGGATTTCTTCAGCCGCGACAATATCGATGCGGGCATGATGACCTTCCACCCGTCGGGCTTCACCCACGGCCCGCACCCGAAAGCGCTGAACAATATGATGGAGCAGAAAAAGCCCGCCACGAACGAATACGCCGTGATGATCGACACCCGCGATCCGCTGGACGTGGGCGAGGGCGCGTCGAGCGTGGAGAACCCTGACTACGTGAATAGCTGGAAGCCGAAGGCGGCTGCAGAGTAGGGTGTACGATGTCTCCCCCCGCTCGCGGGGGGAGCGGCCCGAAGGGACGAGGGGGGCTGCGCTGGTCTGATCGCTGGGCGACGCCCCCTCTGTCTGACGCTCGCGCGTCAGCCACCTCCCCCGCACGCGAGGGAGGACAACGCACTGCCGATGGGTATTTTGAACAAGTCATAGAGGACCTCCCCCATGAAACTCGCCACTCTTAAATCGGACTCCCGCGACGGCCGCCTGGTTGTTGTCAGCAAGGACCTCGCCTGGTGCGCGGATGCGTCCCGTGTCGCGCCGACCCTGCAGGCGGCGCTGGATGACTGGGCGCGCTGTGAGCCGGAGCTGCGCAGCCTCTCTGATGAGCTCATGCGTGAAAGTATTCCGCGCGAGCGCTTCCACGAGCATGACGCCATGAGCCCGCTGCCGAGGGCGTTCCAGTGGGCGGACGGCTCGGCCTACGTCAATCACGTGGAGCTGGTGAGGAAGGCGCGCGGCGCTGAAATCCCGGACAGCTTCTGGGAAGACCCGCTGATGTATCAGGGCGGCTCGGACGCGTTTTTAGGCCCGCGCGACGAAATTCCGCTGGGCGATGACAAGTGGGGCTGCGATTTTGAAGGCGAAGTGGCGGTGATCACCGGCGACGGGGTTCAGGGCCTGTCGGTGGAGGACGCCGCCAAAGAAATCCGCCTCCTCATGATCGTCAACGATGTGTCCCTGCGCGGGCTGATTCCCGGCGAGCTCGCCAAGGGCTTCGGCTTCTTCCAGTCCAAGCCGCCCACGGCGTTCTCGCCGGTTGCGGTCACGCCCGATGAGCTTGGCGACAAGTGGGATGGCCGCAAGGTGCACCTGCCGCTCACCAGCTGGCTCAACGGCGAGAAGTTCGGCGAGCCCGACTGCCATGTGGACATGACCTTCGATTTTGCCCAGCTGGTGGCCCACGCCGCGAAGACCCGGCCTCTGACGGCCGGCTCGATCATTGGATCGGGCACCATCTCCAACAAGCTGGATGACGGCCCCGGAAAGCCGGTGAGCGCAGGCGGCAAGGGCTATTCCTGCATCGCCGAAATCCGAATGATCGAAACCATTCAGGACGGTGAGCCGAAAACGAACTTCATGAGTCCGGGCGACAGGATCCGCATCGAGATGCTGGACGATCACGGCAAGTCGATCTTTGGCGCCATCGAACAGGACGTGGTGCGCTACGGGGGCTAAAGGAGCACGGCCCGCCTCTTCCACAGTGCTGGCCGCTAACGGCACGCCTTCATTGGTACTGGATCTGTGATGATATTCGCCCCTCTGCGAGCCCTCGTCTTTTTCCTGATCGGCCTTCCGGTCGGGTTTGTCGCTGTGGCGTTCGCGGTCGCGCAGGCGGGCATTTCCGGAGGGGCGATCCTGCCATGGGCGCTGGTACTCGCGGCGGGCGCCGGGCTTCTGGGCGGTCTGCAAAAGGCGCCGCAATAGCCCTCGGCTCAGTTTAGCGCGCTGACGCCGGCCTTGAGCACGTAGCGATCCCCGTCAAAAACCTCGAACAGCTCGGAGCATTTGGGGTGCGCTACGCCGCCATTATGGGCGTCGGGCAGAAGGTTCTGCTCCGACACATAGGCGGGGTAGAAGGTCTGATCGTTCTCCGCCAGCAGGTGATAGAAGGGTTGATCTTTCTTCGGACGGATTTCTTCGGGAATGGACAGCCACCAGTCTTGCGAGTTGGCGAACTCGGGATCGACGTCATAAACCACGCCCCGAAACGGGAAGAGGCGGTGGCGCACGACGTCTCCGATGGCGAATTTGGCCTGTCTCATGGCGGCCATGGTGGGGACTCTCCCTTGCTGAGCGGTTAAACATAAGCCTTCGAAGCGCGGGTTCGAGACCCTTTGCTGGTCTTGATCCCGGCGAACCGGCTCATGCGCCGCTTTTCCTTCGCGCCAAGCGTGTTATCCTGTCCCAAACGTTATCGGATCTGTCCGGTTCACGTTCGCCTGAGCTTGCGCCGCTAAGGCGCGCCGGGTGGGCGATCCGCCGGACGTAAAAGGACAGGCGACATGGCAAAGGACGCAGCCGGATCCGGACCGGCGCGGCCGCGCCCGACTCGGGGTCGACGCAAGGGCGCGTCCGACCCCGTCTACGGAGCGATCGATCTGGGCACCAATAACTGCCGCTTGCTGCTGGCGCGCCGCCAGGGCAAGGGCTTGCGCGTCGTCGACGCCTATTCGCGCATCGTGCGCCTCGGCGAGGGGATGACTGCGTCCGGCCGGCTCTCCGAGGCGGCCATGGACCGCGCGATCACCGCCCTTCAAGTATGCGCCGACCGCCTGAAGAAGCGCGAGGTGTTGAAGATGCGCTGCATCGCCACCGAGGCCTGCCGCGTCGCGGAGAACGGCCAGGACTTCATCGACCGCGCCATCGAGGCGACCGGCCTGCCGCTGGAGATCATCACCGCAGAGGAAGAGGCGCGTCTGGCTGTTCTGGGCAGTCTTGACCTCATGGACGAGACCATGGATGCGGCGCTCGTGCTCGATATCGGCGGCGGCTCCACCGAGCTGTGCTGGGTCGATCTGGCCGAATGGCGCGCCAGGGGCGGCTATGCGTCGGGCGGCCGGCCGCCCTTGCGCGGCTGGTCCACCATGCCGCTGGGGGTCGTCACGCTCTCCGACCACTTTCCCGAACCCGAAGGCGATGAGGCGCGCGCCGAGTGGTATCGGGCGATGAAGGCCCACGCCGCCAAGCATCTCAAACCGCCCAAGGGCGCGCGGCGCATGCGCCCGGTGTTCGATGGCGGCAAGGCGCATCTGGTAGGCACGTCCGGCACGGTCACCTCGGTGGCTGGGGTTCACCTCAATCTGGAGCGCTATATGCGCGACCGGGTGGACGGGCTGTGGATGAGTGTTCCCGAGGCGCGCGCCGCCTGCGACCGCCTGTCTTCGCGCGATCGCGCCGGCCGGGCGCAGGAGGGGTGTATCGGCGAGGAGCGCGCCGAGCTGGTTGTGGCCGGCTGCGCCATCTATGAAGCGGTGCTCGACGCGTGGCCGGTGAACCGCGTGCGCATTGGCGACCGCGGCCTGCGCGAAGGCATGCTGCACAATCTCATGCGACCGCGCCGGCGCCGCGGCAAGCGTGGCGGATCGGGCGGACGCCCGGCCGGCGGGAAGGACGAAGCATGAGCCAGGACGACAGCCAGAACGGCGAGGGCGGTGAAGGCGGTGAAGGCGGCGAGGGCGACGAAAAGCGCCGGCGCCGGCGCTCCGGCCCGGTGACCAAGGGCGGCGATGCGCGCGCGGCCAAGCAGTTTCACACTCGTGTAAAGACCGCGCGCGGGCGTAAATACTCCTCCAAGCTCTGGCTGGAGCGTCAGCTCAACGACCCCTACGTGGCCCGCGCCAGGCAGGACGGTTATCGCTCGCGCGCCGCCTACAAGCTGATCGAGCTGGACGACAAGTTCGGCCTCATCAAGCCGGGCATGCGCATCGCCGATCTCGGCGCCGCGCCCGGCGGATGGACGCAGGTGGCCTTAAAGCGCGGCGCCTCACACGTCGCCGGCGTGGACCTTCTTGAAATCGACCGAATTCACGGCGCCACCCTCCTGGTGCTCGATTTCACTGAGGAGGGCGCCGATGCGGTGCTGAAGGATGCGCTGGGCGGGCCGGCCGATCTGGTTATTTCCGATCTTGCGCCCTGGACCACCGGGCACAAGGCCACCGACCATTTGCGCATTGTCGCTCTGGTGGAGCTGGCGGCTCACTTCGCGCTGGACGTGCTGAAACCAGGCGGCGGCTTTGTCGCCAAGGTGTTTCAGGGCGGGGCCACCGATGAGCTTCTGGATATTCTGAAAAGCCGGTTCGCCAAGGTGCGCCACTACAAGCCGCCCGCCAGCCGCACCGAGAGCGCGGAAACCTTCCTGATCGCCACCGGCTTCAGGGGCTGACGCCTCCAACTGGAACGCGGCGCCAGGTCCATGCTCGCTGACGCACCCACGCGCCGGTCGCATCGCGCTCATAGACGTTGGTTTGCTCCAGCCCCGGCTCCGGAAAGACCGACTCGTGGCGCACATAGCGCACCTGCCCGTTTGCACCGTGGAACATCATATCCACGGTTTCCACTTCTCCTGGCCTCAGGGCTTCCGCGCGCGTTGGTGAGTCGCCGACACCATAGGCGCCGTCCGATCCGATTTGCTGGGTGATCACCCGGTCGGTCACCGGATTATGGACGATCAGAATCGTCCAGTAATAGGCCTGACGGCCGTCGGCGGTGATCCCGACGAGCTCACCCTCCACATGGGCTCGGCCCGGACCCCAATGAAAATTCACGCCATATTCGGAGGGCGAGTCCGGGTCAGCCTCATTGTAATCTGGGTTCGGCGTTCGCCACTCGCCAGAGCCTTCCAGCCGGTGACCGATATGGGCTTCAAGGGGCGATTGAGCGACGGCGCCGGACGCGGCCCAGATCAGGGCGAGCACGGCGATAAAACTGCGCATCATGGCCAGACTCCTTCATTTCACCGCCGCCGGTGGCGTCGACCGTATAACAACCGCCTTTCATCGCAAACCACTCCGCCTTGAAGCGCCGCGATGCCGGCCGAATGTGCGCGCCGAGAGAGGCAGCCGCGCGTCACTCCAGCGCACTCCTCGCGCCGGTGAGCAGGCAATAGCGTCCGAATCGAGGGCTCGGCGCAGTGCGCCTAGCCTGCAGCCAATGGCGTCTATGGAGCAGGTTGACCGTGAGGTGAACAGCGTTCACACTCACCTCCTCAGATAGAGGGTCCGTCGTCATGGCTGCGTCAGCGCCGCGCTATCCCCACCGTCCCGTGCGTCCGCTCAAGGCGCTGAAGGCCTTCAACGGGCTTGTGGGGGACCGTGATGATACGCGTTACGTCTTCGCCTTCTTTGAGGCGGTGAACGGGCGCTCTCAGGAAGACTGGTTCGACCGGTTCTTCGACAGCGAGTATGGCCGCAGCGTTGTCGCCGACCGCGAGCGGGTCGGGCGTGTTCTCACTGACCGCGAAACGCTGATGAGTTATGGGCGCGGCACGTTCGCGGCGGCCTATCTGCATTATCTGGACAGTGAAGGCCTTCAGCCCACTGGCGTGTTCGACGCCTATTGGGACCAGGCGCCGGACGACATGGCCAATGTGCGCGATCACTATCCGCAGCTTTATGCGCTCTCCTACATGATGTCGCTGACCCATGATCTTTATCATGTCCTGACCGGATACGGCCGCGATCCCCTGGGCGAAGCGGTGCTGCTGGTGTTCACAGGCACCCAGACCGGCTCGCGCGGTTCGCGCCTGCTGGGACGCATGGCGGGCTTGCGAATCCGCGCCGAGATCCCGTCCTGGCCGGTGGGCCGCATGGTGGGTGAGGCGGTGCGTCTGGCGCAAACATCCACGCCCTTCGCCTCGGTGGATCTGCTCGAACTTCTGCCGCTGCCGCTGGACGAAGCCCGCGCCCGCCTGGGCCTCGCCCGCCCCGATCTCTACCTGGCCACCCGCGCCACATGGAGCGGCCCGGAACCGGTGACCACGAAGGCGGCGTAAAGGTTGTAACGCGGCGCCGACCCGCCTAGCCTTAGGGGCGGGGATGATGGCGGGCGGCGAGATGGGATTCACGTCAAGTTTTGCAGGCGGGCTGGTCAGCCTCGTGGACGGCGGTGTTAGTGCTGTGGCGCTCGCCGCGATTACCGGCGCTGTTGGCGATGATGTCTGCAAGGGCTTGATGGCGCGGATGAGAGACGGCGTGGCGCGGATCGATGATCCGGCGGCGCTGCCGGCCAACCACCACTTCTTGCGGGTTTTGCGCCATGCCCGGCTGCAGGCCATCGGCACCATTGCCGACGAGACCCGCCGGGAGTTGAGCCTTGATGAAAACGGCTCGCCTTTCCTGCGCGCGGTGACAGCCCATGTGGGCCGAAGCCTCAAGGATGACCCCAACGCCGCCCTCGACCCCCGCGAACTGATCGCGCGGGAGGTGGGCCGGGCCCCCACAAACAATACAGGGGTCGCCGGCGTGCGCGGCGTCATTGACGCCGGTCGGGCCCTGTCCGGCGTCTTCGCGCGCCGGGCGCCGGTCGATGAAGCGCACGCCCTGTTCACAGACGCCGACCGTATCGCGCTGGTTGATCTGCACTTGCTGGTGCTGTCACCGGCCCGGCTCAAAGCGGCGCAAGAGGCTGGCGAAGCCTGGGCGGCGCAGGCGCCCGATGAGCGCTGCGCCCTCACTGCAGGGCTACAGATCACCGCGCTTGCCGAGTTGGTGGAGGCCCTCGACGCTGCAGATATCGACTGGGCCGCCCCGGCGCCCGCCGTCTTCCGGCGCCGCTTTGAAGGCACTAATCGCGGCTATGCCGCGACGCTTGAAACGCTCATCCATAATACTGGCGATGAGGCCTTTAACCGCAAGCTCGCTCACGTCCTCGCAGCCGAGATCCGCGTCGGGGTCGAGGCTGTGGCGCAGGAGCAGGTGCGCCAGGGTAAGGAGCAGGCCCGCCAAGGGGAGACGATGGCGCGCGTGGAAGGCGGTCAGGAAACAATCCTTGCGGAGATGGCGCTCCTGCGCGCTGACTTTGCAGCGGTGCAGGCGCAAACCGGCGTATCGCGCGACCAGGCCGAAGGCTTGCTGGCGGAAATCGAGACCTCCGGCCTGCCGGTGGAGGCGTTCCGCGCCGCGCTATTCGGCGGCGCGCGAGAGCTCAAAGCGCTCGGCGAAGAGCTGAAACAGCGCAGCAATCTCCACAATCCGGCGCTTGAGCCTTTGCGGCTTGAAGCCTCACAGGCGGTTGATGAAGGACGCCTTGATGCTGGGCGCGCCGCGCTTGAATCTCTGTCCCGTGAAGAGCTTGCGATCGCCGAAGCGCCCTTACGCGCCGCCGCAGAGGCGCAGGCGCGGCTCGGGCAGTTGGAACGCTCGGCGTCGCGCTACCTCACAGCCGCCGACCATTTCGCCCGCGCGGCCCAGATGCTGGCGCCGATCGACGCCCAGGCCGCAGCGGCTCAGCAGGTTTTTGAGGGTATTGCCTGCACCGATCATGGCCAGCGGTTTCCAGACCTTCACGCATTGAAGCGCGCGATAGCATCTTACGAGTCTGCGCTCCTCGCCTTCACTCGCGAGAGCGCGCCGTTAGATTGGGCCATGACGCAAAACGGCAAGGCGAGCGCGCTATTGGTTCTGGGCGAGCGTACGGGCGGGCCTGAAGGGCTGGCCTTTCTTGAAGCGGCTGTGTTGGCCTATGACGCCGCGCTGGCGGTGCGCACCCGCGAAAGCGCGCCGTCGGATTGGGCGAAGACGCAAAACAACAAGGCGGCTGCGCTGCGGATTCTGGGTGGGCGTGCGAGCGGGTCGCAAGGACTGGCCATACTTGAAGCGGCTGTGTCGGCCTTTGACGCTGCGTTGGAGGTGTGTACTCGCGAGAGCGCGGCGTCGCAGTGGGCGGGTATGCAAAACAACAAGGCCATCGCGCTTTCGGTTTTAGCCGAGCGGGCAGACGGTTCAGAGGGGTTAGGTTTTCTTGAGAAGGCTGTGTCGGCCTATGACGCCGCGCTGGAGGTGCGCACCCGCGAAAGTGCGCCGTTGTATTGGGCGATGACGCAAAACAACAAGGCGATCATGCTCCGGGTTCTGGGTGAGCGGGCGGGCGGTCTGGAGGGGTTGGGTTTCCTTGAGAAGGCTGTGTCGGTCTTTGACGCCGTGTTGGAGGTGTACACTCGCGATAGCGCGGCTTCCTATTGGGCTATGACCTGCGAGAATAAGGCGGTCGCCTTGCTTGCACTCGTTAAGAATCTAGAGCGCGACCGCGCTCTGGCGGCGCTGAACGAGGCGGAAGCATTGTGCGACGGAGCGCTCGAGGTCTATACGCCTCACATGGCCCACGACATGGAAACCGCCACCAGAGTGCTCGCCGATATCCGCGCTGCGCGCGCGGCGCTAAACGGCGAAGCCTGACCCCCTCTCACCGCGCACGCGCCTTGCCCTTTTTCTGAATCCTGCTAAAGCGCGCTTGCAAGAGAGAAGGAGGCCTCCCCATGCAGATTCGTGAGGGGCTCACCTTCGACGACGTGCTCTTGCAGCCCGGTTCGTCGGAAGTGTTGCCAGCCGACGCCGATGTGCGATCCCGGCTTACCGCAAATATCGGTTTGAACGTTCCCATCCTGTCGGCGGCCATGGACACCGTGACCGAGGCGGGACTGGCCATTGCCATGGCCCAGGCCGGCGGGATCGGCGTCATCCACCGTAATCTCAGCAATGAAGAGCAGGCCGAAGAGGTCCGCCGGGTAAAGCGCTATGAGAGCGGCATGGTGGTCAATCCGATCACTATCGACCCCGATGCGCCCCTGGCTCAGCTCAGGCAGCTCATGGCGCTGAACGGCATTAGTGGCATTCCGGTGGTGGAGGCCAATGGCGGACCCACGGGCCGGCTGGTGGGCATTATCACCAATCGCGATGTGCGCTTCGCCGACGATTTGTCCCAGCCGGTCAGCTCGCTGATGACGCGCGAAAACCTCGTCACCGTGAAGCCCGGCGTCGATCAGGCCGAAGCCCGCCGCCTTTTGCACAAGCACCGCATCGAGCGGCTGCTGGTGGTGGACGAAGAAGGTCACTGCGTCGGCCTTATGACCGTCAAGGACATGATGAAGGCCGAAGCCTATCCCCACGCGGCCAAGGATGAGCACGGACGTCTGCGCGTCGCCGCCGCCACCACGGTGGGCGACAAGGGCTTTGAACGCGCCGAGGCGCTGCTGGACGCCGGTGTGGACGTTCTGGTGATTGACACCGCCCACGGCATGAGCGCCAGCGTGCTCGAGCAGGTGCGCCGCATCAAGAAGGCCTCCAACAAGGCCCAGGTCATCGCCGGAAACGTGGCGACCTATGACGGGGCGCGCGGCCTGTTCGACGCCGGCGCCGATTGCGTGAAGGTGGGCATCGGGCCGGGCTCGATCTGCACCACGCGCGTTGTGGCCGGTGTCGGGGTTCCCCAGCTCACCGCGATTCTCGAATGCGCCCGCGCCAAGCAGGGCTTTGACGGCTCGATCATCGCCGATGGCGGCATCAAGTATTCCGGCGACATGGCCAAGGCCATCGCGGCGGGCGCCGACACGGTGATGATGGGCTCCATGCTGGCGGGCACCGAAGAAGCCCCCGGCGAGGTGTTCCTGTATCAGGGCCGGTCCTACAAATCCTATCGCGGCATGGGCAGCGTCAGCGCCATGGCCCGCGGCTCGGCTGACCGGTATTTCCAGAAGGAAGTCACCGACAGCATGAAGCTGGTGCCCGAGGGCATTGAAGGCCAGATCGCCTACAAGGGTCCGGTGGGTCCGATCCTGCACCAGATGGTGGGCGGGCTTCGCGCGGCCATGGGCTATACCGGCGCAAAATCCATCGCCGAGTTCCAGGAGAAGGCCGAGTTCGTGCGCATCACCGGGGCGGGCCTGAAGGAAAGCCACGTCCATGACGTGACGATCACGCGCGAAGCGCCGAACTATCCGAGCCCGTCCTGATGGGGCCTGTGCTGACCCTGCACCCGATCCTGCTGCCGATTTTCGTGCAGGTGCTGCTGTTCTTCGTGCTCGCCACGATTACTGGGGCCGTGCGCTTCAGCGCCATCGGATCGGGCGCGGTGAAGCCGGGCGATGTGGGTCTGGGCCAGAAAGCCTGGCCGGCGAAGACCCAGCAGATCTCCAACGCCTTCAATAACCAGTTCGAGACGCCGGTGTATTTCTTCGCAGCCGCGATCCTCGCCGTGGCGCTGCAGGTGCAGGACGCGGTGATGCTCGCCGCCGCCTGGCTCTACGTGGTGACGCGGATCGTCCACGCGCTGGTCTACTCGACCTCCAACGCCGTCGCACTCCGCTTTCCCGTATTCGCCCTGGGCGCGGTGTGCGTTCTAGTGATGTGGGCGCGGCTGGCGGTTTTCGCCTTTAGCGGGGTCTAGATGAGAGACGGCGGACGAGTTCAGGGCGCGATCGAGGTTCTCGATCTGGTGCTGAACCGGCATCAGCCGGTGAAGGACGCCCTGCGCGACTGGGGCAAGGCGCATCGTTTCGCCGGGTCCGGCGACCGCGCCTGGATCTCCGGCCTTGTGATGGACGCGCTGCGCCGCCGGGCGAGCATTCGCGACGCCATGGCCGAAGACACGCCGCGCGCGCTGGCCCTTGGAACGCTGGCGATCGCCTGGGAGATCGACTCCGAAGCGATGGACGCGATTTTCGAAGGTGACGAGCATGCGCCAGAGCCGCTGACCGCCGCGGAGAAGGGCGGCTTCCTGCGCGCCCGCGACCGCGCCGCGCCGCTTCATGTGGCCGCCGAAATCCCCGAATGGCTGACCCAGTCCTTCAAGAAGGCGTTCGGCGCCGACGCGGTGGCCGAAGGCCTCGCCATGGCGGGCCGCGCCCCGGTGGATCTGCGCATCAACACGCTGAGAACCGAGCCCGAGCGCGCCGTGGCGGCGGTGAAGGCGAAGCTGAAGGATGTTCTGGAGAGCGATCTCGTCATTGACGGGCTGCGCATTCCCGAAACCGATCCGCGCGCCAAGTCGCCGGGCGCCGAAAGCATTCCCGCCTACGGCAAGGGCTGGGTCGAGGTTCAGGATCTCGGCTCCCAGATCGCCGCGCTCGCCGCCGGCGAGATCGCCGGTAAACAGGTGCTCGATTACTGCGCCGGAGCGGGCGGCAAGACGCTGGCCCTGTCTGCGCTGATGGAGAATACCGGCCAGCTCTACGCTTGGGATTATGACGGCCGGCGCCTGAAGGCCATCTGGGCGCGCCTCAAACGCGCCGGCGTGCGCAATGTCCAGGTCCGCGACGGCAAGGAGGTCGAGACGCTTTCCGACCTTGAAGCCGGCATGGACTGCGTCTTCATTGATGCGCCGTGCTCCGGCTCCGGCACCTGGCGGCGGCGCCCGGACAGCAAGTGGCGGCTGAAACCCGAAGCCCTGAAGCGCCGCATGGCCGAACAGGACGAGGTGCTCGCCAAGGCTCAAGCCTATGTGAAGCCCGGCGGTCGTCTGGTCTATGTCACCTGCTCGATCCTGCCCGACGAGAACGAGGAGCGCGTCACCGCCTTCCTCAGCGGCCGCACTGACTTTACGCCGGTCCCGGCCAGCGAGGCGATCGCATCGTCAGGCCGCCTGGCCGACGGCGCCAAGGCGCGTCTGGCGAAGCTCGAAGGCCGCCACGGCGCAATCCAGCTCTCGCCCCACCGCACAGGCACGGACGGATTTTACGTCTGCGTTCTGGAAAAGGCGGCGGGCTAGCGCCGAGGCGCCGCTGACGCCCTAAAGCGCGGTCCAGCGGTCGCGAACGCCCAGGAGCCGGAAGACTTCTTCCCAATAGGCGCGGATCACGCCGGCCTGCTGGGATTCCCAGCCCGGGCGGGGGATGAGGTGAACCTCGATCGTCACGCCGGCGAGGGCGTCTCCATACTCGGCCGTCACCGCATCGGCGACCAGGCGCGGGTCCGGCAGGGTGCGCGCCAGATCAGCACGGTTGCGGCCATAGACGCTGAACAGGCGCGAATTCTGCAGCATGTCCGAGACCAGGATCACCGTGCGCTGCGGCGTTTCGCGGTCGAAATCTTCTTCCACGGCCAAGCGGGCCAGCGCCTCGACAATGGGACTGGCCGGGCTTTCCTTGGGCTCCACCAGATCGGCGAGCGCATCCTGCAGCGGGCCCTCGAACAGGGCCTGATAGCGCGCCTCGACGCGCTGGGGGTTGCGATAGAGCGGATTGATCTGATCGCCACGGCCCGGATTGCACAGGGCGAAATCGTTGGTGTTGATCAGCTCGCCGCGCGCGTCCAGCTCGTAGAGCGACAGCATCTCACCGACATTGAGCTGGTCGCGGCTGTCCAGCACCAGACCTTCGATGAGGATCGCCTGCTCGCGCGAATAAAAATCGGTCTTGTCGATCACCAGCGCCATGTGCGGCGGGGTCTCCCCGGCCAGGCACAGCGTGTCAGGATCGTACTCTTCGGGCTGCAGTACAAGGGCGGCGTAGCTGATGGCGCCCAGCACTCCAAGCACGATCAGGATGTTGAAAATCCCCAATATGTCTTTGCCGCGCATGTGCTCACCCTCAAGATACGCTTACCGAACGCGTCGCGCTCCCCTGCGGTATGCAGACGAGCGCGGCGCGGCCCAGAAGTCTAGGCCCGGGGCGGGGGATCGCTGGAATAAGTTTCTGCGTCAGCGGGCTCACGGCCCTCGCGCCGGCGCTCGTGGCGGGCCAGAGCGTCCTCGACCTCTTGGGCGAACATGTCGTCGATCAGTTCTTTCAGATCGGCCGCGCGCTGGCGCGTGGTGAGCCGGGCGCCGGACGAAATCTCGCTGTCCGTCGATCCACTCTGGGCCGGCAATTGCTTGAGAACCGCCGCCAGATGCGAGGAGGCGTTCACCAGCCGGCGATGGGCCGCGCCATAACCGATCAGGCGATCATCAAAGGTCGCGCCCTTGAAGGCGGCGATGACGGCGAAGGTGATCCCCAGGCCGAACAGCAGGAGCGCTTCCAGGGTTTCAAAGGGCGCGAAAGTCAGCGCTCGCGTCACCGGAGTCAGCATCTGGCCGGTCTGTTCGATTCCGCCCTGGGCCAGAACGGCGGCGTTGATCTCCAGAAGATCGCGATAGTGCGCGGCGGCGAAGTTCAAAAACACCACGAAGGCCGTGGCCAGCGGCATGAAGATCAGCGCCGCGGCGAAGGAGAAGGGCCGGTGCGGGTTCTGCACCATGCGCAGCCCCAGAAAGCCGATGATGAAGAAGCTGGCGATGACGTTGGCGCTGGCCACCGTGATCGCCTGGATCCAGCCGCCCAGAAGGCCCAGATCGGACCCCTTGGAAAAGAAGTACGCGTTCGCCAGGCCTTCAAACAGCACCAGACCCGCCAGAATGGAGAAGGTCATGATGTGGCTGTCGGGATAGGCCGGCGCCCGCTGGATCGGTTGCGCGCCGGTGGCTTCGCCGAAGCGGCTGCCGCGCGTATCCTTGAAATTCATGTAGGCGACGAAAGCCGAGCCGGCGCGCTGATACGCGTAGGTCAGCCGGTCGGATATCTGGTGGGCTTTCTGCTCGGCGCGATCCATCAAATCCGCCCCCCTTAAAAGGTCACGGTTGGATTGCGGGTCGGCTTGGCGCGATTGGATGTGGTCGTCCATGGCGATATGCCCCTTTTTATTCACGGCCCCGCATTAACCAAACCCAAGCAAGCTTCCGAAGTTGGGCTGAAATAGGGAATCTTCGCCATAATTGGTCTTTCGGGGTCAAAGCAGGCAAGTTTCGCGCCGTAACGAACCCTGCCAAGGTTAATAAGCGCGCCGATGAACCCGGTGTGAACGCCGGTTCGCCGCGCCACAGGACTGAAGAAGGGAAATCACCATGACTCGATTCGCCAATGCGGCGGCCACGCGCCGCGGTGTCCTTGGCCTGATGGCCGGCGCAGGGGCCGGGCTCGCAGCCAGCGCGCGCGCCCAGGAGGCGGCCGTGACGCCGCCAGTATCAGCGCCAGTGAGCCAGCAGACCTTCGCCTGCGCTGAGCCGCTCATGGGCGTCTCCTACACCGCTGACGAGCGCGGGCAGATGCTGGCGGGGATCGAGGCCTGGATCGGGCGCGCCGAGCGCCTGCGCGCCCTGGAGAAGCCCAACGCGCTGGCGCCTGCCCTGACCTTCGATCCGCGCCTGCCCGGACGCACCTATGAGATGGCCGAGGGCGGGGTGACGGGGCTGGGCCGGGCACCGCGCCTGCCGTCCGATGCGGTGGATATCGCCTTCGCCCCGGTGTGGATGCAGGCCCAATGGCTGGAGCGCGGCACCATCACCAGCCTTGAACTCACCGAGATTTATCTTGCGCGCATTGCCGCTTACGAAAGCCAGCTTGAGTGCTTTGTCACCGTAACCGCCGAGCGCGCGCGGTCCGAAGCGCGGGCGCGCGATGCCGAGCGCGCCGCGGGCCGGGTGCGCGGTCCGCTCCACGGCGTGCCCTATACGCTCAAAGACATTATCGACGTGGAGGGGCTGCCGGCCACCTGGGGTGCCAGCGTGTACGCCGACCGCGTGGCGCAGGACACCGCCGTGGTCGCGCGGCGTCTGGAGGCGGCGGGCGGGGTTCTGCTGGGCAAGGTCACGTCTGGGGCGATTGCCTACGGCGACATCTGGTATGACGGGGTGACCCGCAATCCGTTCAATCCCGCTGAAGGCAGCTCCGGCTCGTCGGCTGGTCCGGCTTCGGCCACGGCGGCTGCGCTTTGCGCCCTCTCCATCGGCACCGAGACGCTGGGCTCCATTGTCTCGCCATCGCACCGCTGCGGAACGACGGGCCTGCGCCCCACATTCGGCCGGGTGGCGCGCACCGGCGCCATGGCCTTGTGCTGGTCGCTGGACAAAATCGGGCCCATCGTGCGCTCGGCAACCGACGCCGCGCTTGTGCTGGCGGCGATCAACGGCGCCGACGACGGTGATCCCGCAAGTCTTTCTACGACGTTCGGCGCTGATATGTCGCGCGATCTGAGCGGGCTTCGTGTGGGCTATAACCCCGCCTGGATTGAGCAGGGCGGCGCGCATGACCGCGCGGCGCTGGAGGCCGCCCGGTCGCTGGGCGTCGAGCTCGCCGCGTTCGATATCGACGACAAGCCCTATGACACCATGCTGATCCAGCTGGAGGCCGAGGCCGCCGCCGCGTTTGAGCGCCTGACGCTGGACGATCTGGACGATCAGCTGCGCTGGCAGGACGACGCGGCCTGGCCCAATACCTGGCGGCGCGCGCGGTTTTCCAGTGCGGTGGATCTGGTCAATGCCGACCGGCTGCGCCGTCACGCGCAAACCATGATGGCCGAGCGCATGGCGGGGCTGGACGCGGTGATCGGGCCAAACTTCGCTGGTGGGATGCTGCTCATTACAAATTATACCGGCCACCCGCAGCTGGCCTTTCGCTCCGGCTTTTCAAATCAGCCCACCCGCACGATCTTCGGCGCGGCGGCCGATGAAAGCGGGGATACGTTTTCGGTGCCCCAGGCCACCAGCCTGTGGGCACCGCTGTTCAAGGAGGACACGATCCTGGCGCTGGGCTCGGCCATAGAAGCGCGCCTTGACGTGGCGCGTATCCGACCTTCAGGTTTTAAATGAGGTTTACATGTCGATAAGTAACGCAGGCGAATTTCGCGCCGAGGTAAGAAAGCACCCGGAATGGTTTTATATTATACACTATTCTTGTCAGTCCCTATTTGATGAAAACGAGGAGCTTTCGCCTCGAATTACCTCGATTGCCGTATCATTTTATAGTACGCGGCAGGTTGTAAGTTTTTCGACTCACGCGATTGCTGAAGAGCTAGGAATTGCGCGGGAGGAGGTTCCAGAACGATACAAGGATGTTGACCGTGCGTTGCTTGAAAAGTTCTACGATTTCGTTAGAGATCGGCGAGATAAGTATTGGGTGCATTGGAACATGAGAAATCTAACATTCGGGTTCGAGCATATTGAGCATAGGGCCCGCGTTCTTCGTATACCAAACATTCCAACTATCCCGGTTGAGCGGCGAATAAATCTCAGTGACATGTTGGGTTTATGGTATGGATCCAGTTATGTTGACGATCCCAAAATGTCCAAATTGATGGATCTTAATGGTGGCATACATAGAGAATTTCTAAGTGGGAAGGACGAGTTTGAGGCTTTCAGGGGGCAGGATTACATCAAACTTCATAAGTCTACACTCTCTAAAGTGGGATTTTTCGATAAGGTAATTTCTAAATGGATTAAAGGGAAGCTGAAAACAAATTCCAAACAATTTTGGGCTTGGGTGGACCGCGCTTTTGAAAGCAGAGTAGTCAAAATTATAGCAATGTTTAGTATGGTCGTGACAATATTTTCCGTTCTTGTGTCTTTGGTGCGGGGGTTCTTATGATGAAATTTTATGACTGCGCCACCGCGCCAAGCCCGCGACGCGCCCGCATGATCCTGGCTGAAAAGCGTGTTGATGTGGAGACGGTCGAGGTCGATCTGCGCAGCGGCGAGCAATTCTCCGAGGCGTTCCGGGCGGTCAATCCGGGCTGCACCGTGCCGGTCCTGGTGACCGAAGAGGGTGAGCGGTTTTGTCAGAACGCCGCCATCGCCCGCTATCTGGAGGCTGAATACCCGGACCCGCCCCTCATGGGCCGCTCTTCGGTGGAGCAGGCCCGCGTCGCCGAATGGACCTGGCGGGCGGAGTTCGAGGGTCTGGTGAGCGTCATGGAGATCCTGCGCAACACCTCAAAGGCCATGAAGGACCGGGCGCTGCCCGGCCCTGAACCGGTGGCGCAAATCCCCGAGCTCGCCGAGCGGGGACGCGCCCGGGGGACGAAGTTTTTTCACACGATGGACGCCCAGCTTCAGCAGACCCCCTGGCTGGCCGGCGACGCGTTCTCGGTGGCGGATATCACCGCCTTTATCTTTGTCGAGTTCGCCGCCTGGGTGAAGCTGGTTCCGGGCGAGGAGCTCAAAGCCCTTGCCACATGGCGCGAGGCCTGTGCGGCGCGTCCCAGCGGCAAGGTCTAGCGGCGCGGTCCGGCCGGCTGGCTGGACCGCGCGCTCTCCTAGTCCGGCTCCGCTGCCCCGCCATGGTCGTCAAACCAGGCCAGCACATGACCGGCTTTTTGAAGCAGCCTTGAGGGGCGCGAATCGGCGATGCCGTGATAGGCGCCGGGGATTCGCACCAGCCGACTCTCAATCCCGCGGATTTGCAGGGCGTTGTAATACTGCTCGGCTTCAAACACCGGGGTGCGGCGGTCTTCGGCGCCGACAAACACCAGGGTCGGAGTTTCCACCTCGCCCACCAGCGAGAGCGGGGACCGGCGCCAGTATTCCTCCGGGTTTTCCCACGGCGTGGTTCCAAACCAGTAGCGCATGATCACCGGGCCGATATCGGCGGCCAGCGCAAAGCTCGTCCAGTTGATCACCGGCTTGCCCACAGCGGCGGCGGCAAAGCGGTCGGTGACGCCAATCAGCTGGGCGGTGAGCACGCCGCCGCCTGATCCGCCGGTGACATAGAGCCGGTCCTCGTCGATGAAGCCGCGCGCCACCAGCGCGTCGACGCCGGAGAGCAGATCGGCCACATCGTCGCCGGGATAGGCCTTGTCGATCTCATTGGCAAAATCCTCGCCATAGGAGGTCGAGCCGCGCGGATTTGTGTAGAGCACGACATAGCCGGCCGCAGCATAGAGCTGAACCTCGCCGGAGAATTGCGGACCATAGGCGGTGTGCGGCCCGCCATGGATTTCAAGGATCATGGGATAGGAGCCGTCGGGGTCAAACCCGGGCGGATAAGCGATCCAGCCTTCAATCTCCATCCCGTCCGCCGAGCTCTCCCAGGTCATGCGCTCCACCCGCGCCAGCTCGCGCACGCCCAGCACATCGGCGTTGAGATCGGTGATCATCTCGGCCCGGCCCCGGCGCGCGCCGACGCCCACATTCGCCAGGTCAGAGGCACTGGCAAGCGTTGCCGCCCAGCGTCCGTTTGAAGAGGCGGAGAACGATCCAGAGGTATAGGGGCGTCCGAACGTGGTCCCGCCAAGCTGATCGGTCAGCCGGTCAAGCCCGCCATTGAGCCCGGCATAGGCCAGCACGGTGTGTCCGACATCATCAAAGCGCACGAACAGGCCGCGATCATCGGCCCATTCGATCTGGTCGATCCCGCGATCCAGATCGGCCAGCAGGCGTTCCGGCTCGCCGCCATCAAGGGCCATGACATAAAGGTCGGTGTCCACATGGCTCTCTTCGCGGGCGGCCTCGCCCAGATAGGCCAGGCGCGACCCGTCTGGCGAAACTGCCGGCGAGCCCTCGGGGCCCGGAAAGTCGGTGATCTGCTGCAGCGCGCCGCTCTGCGGGGTCACCGCATAGATGTCGCTGGTGCGAAAATCGAACCCGTCTTCTTCGCGGCCGCCCCAGCTGAACAGGATGCGTGCTGAATCCGGTGTCCAGGTCAGCCCGGAGATCTGGCCATCGGCCACGTTTGTGACCCGGCGCGGCGCGCCGCCCTCGGCGCTGATCAGATAAATCTGGCTTGCCCCGTCGGGAATCTCGCCGACGCCGTCAAACTCATACCGTGTGGTCTCGTCCACCAGCGCCGGCTCGGCCCACTCGGCGCCCGGTGGCTTGGGGGGCAGGCCGATATCCACCTGCGGGCCCGGCGCCGGCGTAAACATGGTGAAGGCGATCCAGCGCCCGTCCGGCGACCAGGTCAGGCCGCCGGCGCCGAAGGGCAGCTGGGCCAGGCGCGCCACGCGCCCGGTCTGCGGCCAGATCATGTCCAGCGTCGTCTCGCCGTCCTCGCTGGCGCTCATCACCAGCCGGTCCGATTGCGGCGACCAGCGCGGGCTCGAATAGCTGGCCGAACCCGAGGCAAGGGGGCGATGGTTCGCCCCGTCGAAATCAACCGCCCAGACAGCCTGGCGGGTGCGATCAGTCATGATGTCGTTGGAGCGGCGCACATAGGCGATTTGGCGCCCGTCGCGGCTGATCTGCGGATCGGTGGCCATTTCCAGGCTGAAGATATCGACCGCCTGCAACGGACCGCCTGAGGCCGGCTGGGCGTCCGCCGTCTGTGAGTGCGCGGTGAAGGGTGCGGCGCAGCACAAGGCCGCCGCCATAAGGGCGCGTTTCATAAGCCGATCTCCTGGAAACTTCATCGGTGTTGACCTGAACCCTAGCCGAGCCGGGGCTCAGCGCAAGACGTCAGGCGGCGCGCGCCAGAAGCGCGTTGCGGGTCAGGCGGAACGGGGCAGGGGGCGACTCATGGCGCCCGATGGCGGCCCCGACCAGAAGGCGCGCCGGCGTGCGCGAGGCGTAGCGCAGGCGTTCCCAGTCATGCACACCGTCAAAATAGACCGGGCGTCCAGTTCGCTTGGCCAGGGCGAGGAAGCGCTCCACATCCTGGCGCGCGGCCTCGGTGAGCTTGTCGGGCAGGCGCGCCCCCAGCCAGTGGGCGTCGCTCTGCATCTGGCGTTCAAGCGTCACCGAGCAGATATCGGCGTCAAGAAACAGCTGGCCGGTATAGGCCAGCAGGGTGCGGCCGGTCTCTGCGATCACCGAGGCGGGCGTGTCGCCCGGCGCGCCCACCAGGCGCACCCAGATCAGCTTTTTCACCTCGCGCGGCAAATGGGCGAGCGCGGTGACATAGCCGGCCCGCAGGCGCGCATTGGACATGGCGCTATATCCGGCGGGTACGATCAGGGCGCAGCGCGTGCCGGCCCGGAGCAGTGTCTTCAGGCTGGCGCACGCACGTGCGAGGACCGCCTGGTCAAAGGCGAGCCGGTCCTCCGGCCGCGACAGGGTTGCGCTGAGCGAAGCCTCGCCCAGGTGCGGGCCATTTTCGGTCTCGGTCACAACAGGCCTGACGAAATAACTCGCGACCGCTTCCTTGCGCACGTCCCAGGCGGCGTAATAATCCAGCGATTGAAGCAGGCCGGGATGCGAGGTGCGGGGTGCAGGTGCAGGTGCGGGCGGCGGCGGGGCACCGCTTTCAAGCCCGGCCTCTGCCAGGGCGGCCTCGAACTCGGCCGGGGTGAGGGTTTCGCTTGTGGCGTGAACGCGCAGCAGGTCAGCGAAGCGTTCGCCCAGAAAGAAGCGCTCAAGATCGGCGCGGATGCGCGCCGTCGTCTGATCGGCCAGGTTTCCGGTGGTTGCCTTGTAGATCACCAGAAACCCTGTGGCGCACTGGACGATCAGATCGTCCTCCGCGATGCGCCGCTCAATGATCGAGCGAGAGGCGAGAAATACCCGCGCGCGCACCTCCGGCCAGAGCGCGCCGGCGGCGGATCGGACCGCCTCCATGTTCACGAACTGATAGCGGCTGACGTCCAGCGTCTCCGCAGTGGCGAGATGGCGCTTCAGCGCCTGCATCACGACGTCGTCCATGGGGCGGGTCTCAACTTCTATCCCGGCTTTTCAGGCAGAATAACCCGGTTTCCTTTGCAAGCGGTAAGCGCTGGAAATCCCTAAACCTTCGCAGTTGCAGCATGGCCATGCGCGGATTGGGGCGTGACTACTATGCAACACTTCTGTGAAAAGAAAAGAAAGGTTCGAATAATAAGGGGTTGGCGGGGGCCGCGCCTGTCCGGGACCGCTTCATTCCTCGCCCGAATTCAGACACTCTGTCTACGAGTGCACGTATTGCGCTGCAACAAAAAAGCTCCCGGATAAAACCGGGGTCGATCCACTCAGGAGGATGCACAATCATGGTGTCAAAATTTACGCGAGTCGCTCTGTTCGCCGCCGCGTCGTCTGTCGCGCTGAGCGCGGCTGCGAATGCGCAGCTCATCGATCAGGTCGGCGGCGGCGAGCGTCGCACGCTCGACGTCATCACCGTCACCGCCCAGCAGCGTGAACAAAGCGCCCAGGACGTTCCGATCTCCATCGGCGCCTATGACGGGCAGGCGCTGGCCCAGGCCGGCGTTCAGGACATCAAGGACCTGATCTCCATCGCGCCGGGCCTCATGGTCACCTCGACCCAGTCGGAGACCATCACCACCGCGCGGATCCGCGGCGTCGGCACGGTCGGCGACAATTTCGGCCTTGAAAGCTCGGTCGGCGTTTACATCGACGGCGTGTTCCGTTCGCGCAACGGCGTCGGATTCGGCGATCTCGGCGAGCTTGAGCGCATCGAAGTGCTGCGCGGCCCCCAGGGCACGCTGTTCGGCAAGAACACCTCCGCCGGCGTTCTCAACATCCTCACCGCCGAGCCGGAGTTTGAATATGGCGGCCACGCCGAGGTCACCCTCGGCGAATACGCGCTTCAGCGTTATGAAATCGGCGTCACCGGGCCGCTTATTGAAGACAGGGTCGCGTTCCGGCTCTTCGGAGCCATGGGCGAAGACAACGGCTTCACCCAGCTGGTCGTCGGCAAGGGCGCGAACGCGCAGGTCGAGGAATCCGAGACCACGAACTACTACACCGTTCGCGGCCAGCTCCTCTTCACCCCGAGCGATACGGTCGAAGGCCGCATCATTCTCGACTATTCCGAGCGTGACGAGCGCTGCTGCTCGGCCGTGAGCTATGATTATACGCCGCAGGCTTACGGCCTTGTTCGCGCCGTGGGGGGTGACGTCGCCTTCCCGGCCGATCCGGAAGCGCGCGTCGCCTACGCCAACCGTCCCTACATCCAGTCGGTTGAGGACTGGGGTCTGTCGGGCGAATGGGATATCGACCTGCCGATCGGCACGCTGACCTCGGTCACCGCATTTCGCAACTGGGCCAACTCGCGCAGCCAGGATATCGACTATTCCAGCGCCGACATCGCCTATCGCGACGCCGGCAATAACTTCACCGATCTGGAGCGGTTCTCCCAAGAGCTGCGCCTGACCGGCGTCACCGGCAATCTCGACTGGCTCGTGGGTGCGTTCTACTCCCACGAAGACCTGGAACTGGGCGACGCCATCCGCTACGGCGCGGATTGGGAGCCCTTCCTTGGTCTCGCGGCGTCCGGCGGCACGAACCCGCTCTTCATCTCCCAGACCCTGAACGCGTTGGCTCTGGGGGGTCTCGGCCTGCCGGCGCTGCCCGGTTATGCGGCGCAGCCCGCCGGCGCGTTCTTCCCGGCCGGTTCGGGCGTGAACCAGGACGTCTACAATCAGACGGCCGACAGCTGGGCGATCTTCACGCACAACACCTACCAGCTCACCGACAATCTCGCGATTACGGCGGGTCTTCGTTACACCAACGAGACCAAGGACGTGTTCGCCACGTTCGACACCAACGAGCCGCTGGGCTGCCGGATCTTCGAGCTCTATGGCGGCTTCAACCCGGCTGCGACCTTCGCCGGGTCTCCGCTGGCGGGTTTGGTTCCGTCCGCCTGTCTGCCCTATGCGCGGACGGGTCTGGACGCCAACGGCTATGACCGCGAGCGCTCCGATGAGGAGTTTTCGGGCACCCTGCGCGCCACCTATGACGTCAGTGACGAGATGATGGTCTATGCGGGCTACTCGCGCGGCTTCAAGGCCGGCGGGTTCAACCTGGACCGTCAGCTGAACGGCCCGATCGGCGCCAACGGCTACACCAATGCGGACAGCTCGTTCGCACCGGAAGTCATCGACGCCTATGAAGTCGGCTTCAAATCCGAACTGTTCGGACGCGTTTTGCAGCTGAACGGCGCCGCATTCCTGCAGCAGATCGAAGACTTCCAGCTCAACACCTTCAACGGCTTGGCCTTTGTGGTGGAGAGCGTGGACGAGTCTGAGTCCATGGGCGTCGAGCTCGACATGGCCTACGCCACGCCGATCCCGGGCCTCGATCTGACCGCGGGCTACGCCTACGTGAACACCGAGTACACCACGGTGAACACGGGCGATCCGCTTGTGGATGCGATCCAGGGCAAGGACTACTCCCTGTCCCCGGAACACTTCCTGACCGCTCAGGCGATCTATGAGCGTCCGGTGTTCAACAACATGCTGTTCTCCCTCTCGACCGATGCGCGCTATGTGTCGGAGTACAACACCGGGTCCGATCTTGATCCGGAAAAAGCGCAGGACGGCTTCACCCTGGTGAACGGTCGCGTGGCGCTTGGCCGCGAGGACGGCCTCTGGACGGTTGAAGTGTGGGGCCGCAACCTCACCGACGAAACCTACGCGCAGGTGGCCTTTGACGCCTTCGCACAAGGCAGCCGTGGCGGTGCGGGCACCTCGAACGACCCGCGCGGAACGGCCAGCTACATGGCCTTCATGGGTGCGCCTCGCACCTTTGGCGTGACCCTGCGCAGCGAGTTCTAAATCTCGCACGCAGATACCCGATGACCAGTCGGGGAGGACGGCACGGGGCCGGAGCGAAAGCTCCGGCCCTTTGTCGTTTTCGGCGCAGCGTGTCTGCGCGTCCCTTGCGGGCGGCTTCGTCTTTCGGGCGGTTCCGCCAGTCGACGCCCAAGAAAAAGCCCGGAACGGGTGACCGTTCCGGGCTGATCTTCGGCGTGAAAGACGCGGGACCTAGACCTGGGCGACTTTCTTGTAGGCGGGCAGGGTGAGGAACTCCTCGAACCTGTCCGACAGGCTCATCTCCTCAAGGATCTCCTGCGCTTCGTCGAAGCGTCCCTCCGACCAGGCGTCGGCCCCGATTTCGGTCTTGATGGCCTCGGCGGAAGCGGTGATCACGTCGCGCACGCGCGCATCGTCGATCACCTGGCCGTCCTCGGTCTTCGCCCGATGGGTCCGCCATTGCCAGAGCTGGGCGCGGCTGATCTCGGCGGTGGCGGCGTCCTCCATGAGATTATGGATCGGCGCTGCGCCGCGGCCCTGCAGCCAGCTGGCGAGATAGCGGATCGCCACGTCGGCGTTGGCGTTCAGCCCCGTCTGCGTGATCGAGCCGTCATTGGGCGTGAGATAGGTCTCGCGGTCCGCCGAGACTTCGGGGATCTTGTCCAGCTGGTTGGGGCCGGTCATCACCGCGTCGAACGCTTTCATGGCGACCGGGACGAGGGCGGGGTGAGCCACCCAGGCGCCGTCATGGCCGATCCCGGCTTCGCGGGTCTTGTCGGTGCGCACCTTCTCCATCGCGGCCGTGTTGGCCGCATCATCGCCCTTGATCGGGATGAAGGCGCTCATGCCGCCCATGGCGTGAGCGCCGCGCCGGTGGCACACCGCGATCAATCGCTTGGCGTATTCGGACATGAAGGGCGCGGTCATGGTGACCTGGGAGCGGTCGGGCAGGACTTTGGAGGCGTCGGTCTTCTGCCGCTTGATGAAGGAGAAGATGTAGTCCCAGCGCCCGGCGTTGAGGGCGGTCAGGTTCTCGCGCAGCTCCCAGATGATCTCGTCCAGCTCGAACGTGGCCGGGATCGTCTCGATCAGCAGCGTGCACCGCACCGTGCCGCGCTTCAGACCCAGCGTCTCCTCGCAATGGCGGATCACCAGCGACCAGAGCCGGGCTTCAAACCGGGTCTCCAGCTTGGGGATGTAGTAGTACGGCCCCGAGCCGTTCTTCGCGGTGCTGGCGTGGTTGTGAATGAGGTAGAGCACGAAGTCGAAGAAGCCGCCGGACACCGGCTCGCCGTCCACGGTGACATGGGCCTCGTCCAGATGCAGGCCGCGGGCGCGGGCGATCAGCACCGCCGGATCGTCGCTGAGCGTGTAGGCCTTGCCGGATGCCGGGTCGGTGAAATCGATCGTGCGCGCATTGGCGTCGCGCAGATTGATCTGGCCGTCCATCATGTTGGTCCAGGAGGGCGTGGAGGCGTCCTCGAAATCGGCCATGAAGCATTTGGCGCCGGAGTTCAGCGCGTTGATGACCATCTTGCGGTCCACCGGCCCGGTGATCTCCACGCGGCGGTCGGCCAGATCAGCAGGCGCTTTCGGCACGGTCCAGTCGCCGGCGCGGATCGCCGCGGTCTCGGCGGGAAAGTCGAGCTGTTCTTCGCCTGAATCAAGCCGGGTCTGGCGATCCAGACGCGCCTGAAGCAGACGGCGGCGCTCGGCGTCGAAGCGGCGATGGACGTCAGCGAGCAGGGACAGCGCGTCGGGGGTGAGGATCTCCTCATAACCTGGTCGCATGGGGCCCAGAATTTCAACGCCGTGAGGCGCGCTGGTCGTGTTGGCGTTCACCAAGGGTCTGCTCCTTTTACCACTCTAGTACTCGGCGGCGGAGGAGGGCCGGGGCCGACCCTCCCCGGAGCAATGGAGCTGTTTTAGCTCCAGGACCCCGATCCGCCTGCAATCATACCGATCCCGCCTGACAAGGCTGGCCCAACGACAGAGCCGACCGGTCTTCCGTTCTTGAAGAAGTTGATGCTGAGGCCTGTGACGACCCCGGGCGTATTGTTGATGTTGACGTCCCAGTGCTCGCCTTTTGACGGTTGATCGATAAGGCCTGCGACATAACTCACGCCGCCGGACAGACCAACGCCCCAGATCGAGCCGGCGTAAAACGACAGACCGATTTGATCCGGGTTAAACGTCATCGTCCCGTAGATGAACGCCATGGCGAACGAAGCCTGGCCGCTGACCGGCGTTGGCGTGCCCGTCACTGCTGCTGCCTTGGCCTCCGCCTCTCCGGCCGTGTCCGCCAGAAAGGCCTGGTGGGCGTTTTGCAGATACTCCAGCTGTGCTTTTGCCTGAGCCTGTGCGTCCTCGATCTGAGCCTTTGAACTCTTGGTCATTGCACTCTTCCCTTTTTGCCTCCCGTGTTGGGAGTTGGAAAGAATACCCCTCAAGAGAGTGCAATGCCAAGCGGTCAATCTATGGACGAGATATGTGCTTTGGTTCGTGATCCTCTCTCTATGGGCCGTGAAGCGACTGCGCGGCGACGATAACACCGTCGCGGTCCGCATAGATCCAGTCGCCGGGCTTCACCACGGCGCCCGCGATCGATACGGCGCCGCCACGCGCGCCAAGGCCGCGCTTCTCGGTCTTCATGGGGATCAGGGCGAGGGCGAGCACGCCCAGCGGCTCGACCTCCAACTCGGCTATGTCGCGCACGGCGCCATGGACGATGACGCCGGACCAGCCGTTTTTCGCCGCCTTTCCGGCAAGATCGCCGCCCAGGAGCGAGCGTTTCAGCGAGCCGCCGCCGTCCACCACGAGCACGCGGCCGTCGCCGGGCTCGTTCACAGCCTCGCGCACGCGGCTGTTGTCTTCGTGGGCGGCGATGGTTTCGGCGCGTCCGAAGAAGGCGTCACGCCCGCCATAGCTTGAAAAAACCGGCTCCAGCACCTGGACCCGGTCGGGATGGGCGTCGCAAAGATCGCAAACGGAAATCATGGGGCCTCTCAGGCGCGCGGCGCGGCGCTGAAGCGCCGGACCCGCAAAGGCGCGGGTCCGGCTTCAGCAAGCGGTGCGCCTTACTCGGCGGCGTCGGTCTTGAATTGGTCGGTCTCGGTGGACGCGCCCATGGCCGTGGTCGAGCTGGTGCCGCCCGACAGGGTCATGTTCACCAGGTCGAAATAGCCGGTGCCGACTTCACGCTGGTGACGCGTGGCGGTGTAGCCGTCCTTCTCGGCGCCGAACTCGGCCTGTTGCAGCTCGGAATACGCGCCCATGCCGCGCGACTTGTACCCGCGGGCCAGCTCGAACATGCCGTAGTTGAGCTGGTGGAAACCGGCCAGGGTCACGAACTGGAACTTGTAGCCCATGGCGCCGAGTTCCTGCTGGTAGGTTTCAATGGTGGCCTTGTCCAGATTGGCTTCCCAGTTGAACGAGGGCGAGCAATTGTACGCCATCATCTTGCCCGGGAATTTCTTCTGCACCGCCTCGGCGAAGCGCTTGGCTTCCTCCAGGTTCGGCTTGGAGGTCTCCCACCAGAGAAGGTCGGCCACTTCGGCGTAGGCAAGGCCGCGCTTGATGCAGTGATCCACGCCCATGCCCTGCTTCAGGCGGTAGAAGCCTTCGGCCGTGCGGCCCGCGTCATAATCGATGAACTCGTGATCGCGTTCGTCGATGTCGGAGTTGATCAGCGTGGCGCTTTCGGCGTCGGTGCGCGCGACGGTCAGGGTCGGAACGCCCATGACGTCGGCGGCCAGGCGCGCGGCGTGCAGGTTGCGCTGGTGAGCGCTGGTCGCGATCAGAACCTTGCCGCCCAGGTGCCCGCACTTCTTCTCGGCGGCGACCTGGTCTTCGAAGTGGACGCCCGCGGCGCCGGCTTCGATGAAGGCCTTCATGATCTCATAGCAGTTCAGCGTGCCGCCAAAGCCCGCTTCGGCGTCGGCCACGATCGGCGCGAACCAGTCGCGGCTCGCCTTGCCGGTCTCGGCGATCTCGATCTGGTCGGCGCGCTGGAGCGTGCGGTTGATCTTCTTGGCCAGTTCCGGCGCGGAGTTGGCCGGGTAGAGCGACTGGTCGGGATACATGGCGCCGGCGGTGTTGGCGTCGGCGGCGACCTGCCAGCCCGACAGATAGATCGCCTTCAGGCCCGCTCGCACCATCTGCATGGCCTGGTTGCCCGACAGGGCGCCCAGGGCATTGACGTAAGGCTCGGACTTCAGAAGCTCCCAGAGCTTCTGCGCGCCGCGCTCGGCCAGCGTGTGCTGGACCTGCACGGATCCGCGCAGCTTGAGCACGTCTTCCGGCGTGTAATTGCGTTCGATCCCGTCAAAGCGGCCTTTCGCGGCGGCGGGGATGATGTCGTAAAACGAAGCCATTATCTGGACCCCTTCAATCTGCGTTGTGCGGACTTAGACACGATGGAGCGTGCAAGGTCGAGGGAGGCTTGTGCAGAAAGGAGAAACGAAGTAGACAAATGATCTCTGTAAACGTGTAACGATGTAAATCCGATGACAACGACGCGCTAGATGGTTGCAGGTCAGGAAAAATTATTCGCCGGCGCGCGGCTGCGCCGAATGCGCCGGGATCTCAGCCAGACCCAGGCGCAATTCGCCGAAAGTCTGGGCGTGTCCCCCAGCTATCTCAACCTGCTTGAGCGCAATCAGCGGCCGGTGACGGCCCGCGTCCTTCTGGCGTTGAGTCAGGTTTTTGACATTGATGTGCGCGAATTCGCCGCCGAGAGTGATCGCCAGCTGATCGCCGACCTGACCGAGGCGGCCTCCGACCCGGTTCTACGGGGCGCGGATCTGGACCGGCGCGACGTTTCCGAACTCGCCGACGCCCATCCGCGCGCCGCCGAGGCGCTGGCCCGGCTTTACCAGGCCTATCGCGACACCAGCGCCGCCGCCGCCGACCTGGCCACGCGCGCCGCAGAGGGCGGGGTCGCCGCGGGCCTGTCGCCACTTGAAGAGGTGCGCGACGCGCTCGACGGCAAGCAGAACTATTTCCCCACCCTTGAAGACGAGGCCGAGCGCCTGCGCGCCATGCTGGAAGATCACGCCAACCTTGAGACGGCGCTGACCCAGCATCTCAAATCGGTCCACGGCGCGGCTGTGCGCGCCTATGACGACGAGGTCATGGGCGGCGCGTTGCGCCGGTTCGATTTTCACGCCCGCAAGCTCCTGCTCAGTGATCTGCTGGAGCCGGCGGCGCGCGCTTTTCATATCGCGGCGGCGCTGGTCAATCTGGAGATGGGCGAGGCGCTGGACGAAGAGGCGGACCGGGCCGCCGGGCTCAGCGACGAGGCGCGCGGGCTCTACCGGGTGACCCTGTCCAGCTACGCCGCGGCCGCGATCCTCATGCCCTATGACGCGTTCCAGAAGGCGGCGGAATCCGTGCACTATGATATCGACGCGCTGCGCCGGCGCTTCAATGTGAGCTGGGAGCAGGTCTGCCATCGGCTGACCACGCTGAACCGCCAGGGCGCGCGCGGCGTGCCGTTCTTCATGATCCGCATCGATCAGGCGGGAAACATCACCAAGCGGTTCGGCGGCGGGGTCCTGGCGTTCGCCCGGTCCGGCGGCGGATGCGCGCGCTGGCGCCTGTTTGATGCGTTCCGCGCGCCGGAGCGCGTGCAGGTGCAGGGGCTTGAGCTGCCCGACGGCGCGCGATTCGTCTCCATCGCGCGTGCTGTGACGCGCCAGCTGCCCGACGGCGGCGCGGCGATGAACGCGGTTGCGGTGGGGTGTGAAGCCAAGGAAGCTGACCGTCTTGTCTATAAACCGGGCGAGACGTTCACGCCGGTGGGTTTGTCCTGTAGGCTCTGCGAGCGCGCTCAATGCGCCGAGCGTGCTTTTCCCCCGCTGCAGCGGGCTTTGAGGATCGAGCCGCACGTACGCGGCGCCGCGCCGTTCACCTTCTGACGCGATTCACCGTTCAAGCCGGGCGCGGGTCTCGCTATGCTCCCGCCTGGGCTCCCGTCTGAGTAACCCGCCGCACAGGACGCGATATGCTGTCTCCCCGCCGAAAGGCCGCGCTCATCTGCCTGGCGATCTTTTTCGTTCTGGCCGCTCTCGCCATTTACGCCAGCCCGGTGTCCAGCACTGCGCTCCAGGCGCGGCTCCAGACCCACGCCGAAGATGCGCTTTACCGAATACGCGCCGATGAATGGGCCGAGGTCCGTCTCGAAGGCCAGGTCGCCTATCTCACCGGACGCGCGCCAAGCGTCGACGCCCGCGAGGCCGCGGTCGCGGCGCTGTCCCGCGCCGACTGGGCCGGCGGCGTGGTCGCCGGCGGGGTCGCGCGCGTCGTGGACGAAACCTCGCTGGCCAACGCCGAGGAGGCATTTTCGCTTCGCGCCGAACGAGCGGGCGCGCGTCTCACCCTGTCCGGCTTCGCACCCGACGCCGACGCCGCGGCGCGGATCAGCGCCCAGGCCGAGCGTCTGTTCGGCGGCCAGGTGGAGAGTGATATGCGGATCTTTCCCGGCGGCGCGCCGCTGGGCTGGGAGTCCGCGGTGCGGCTCCTTCTGCAAGAGTTGGCGCGTCTCGACGCCGGAGTGGGCCTGATTGAAAATGAGCGTGTTGCGCTGGTCGGGCTCGCCGCCAACGCCCAGACCGAGGACGCGGTCCGCGCAGCGTTCGAGACGACGGCGGGCGAGTTTCGCACCGCGGCGCTGATCCGGCGTGACGGCGGCGCCTATGAGGGCGCCGTCGACGATGAAGTCCTCTGCACGATGCTGGTGCGCGCCGCACTGGCCGGCCGGCCGGTGAGTTTTTCGCCGGGGCTGGATGCGCTCACCGCGCCGGCCCGCGCCGCGCTCCGCCGGGCGGGCGAGGCCTTCGCCGCCTGCAGCGCCGAACCGCTTCAGGTGCGGGTGCGCGAGGACGCCGGTGGCTCCGACCTGGCGCAGATGCGCGCCACGGCCATAGTCGCCGCCATGGCGCAAGCCGGCGTCGATCCCGCGCGCTTCGTCACGTCCGTTACGCCTGCCGACGCCGCGCGCGCCGTGTCGTTTGAAGTGGCCGCGTTCGAGCCGGTGACCGGCGAGCCCGCCGGTCCGGCCGGCGGCGACGCCGGGCCGGACTCTGGAACAGAAGCGCAGGGCGGTGCGATTCCCCCTGACGCCGACGATCAAACTGAAGGATGAGACCATGCTCTGGCTGACCTGGCATATGTGGATTTTGCTTCTGCTCGCCTTCGCCGGCGGGGTGATCACCGGCTGGGTGGTTCGCTCGCGCTCCGACGAGACGGAGCGGCCCCGCCTGAGCGGTGGTGAGCGCACGCCGGCGCCGGGGGCGGCGCCCGCGGGAACGGCAAGCGCCGCGGCGGCGGCCTCAACGCCGGTGTCGGGCGAGGCGTCCGCCGCCGCCAGCGAAGCCGGCCAAAAGCCCGGACACGCGCCGGAAAGCGAGTCCGGCTTGCAGAGCGCTTCTGATTCGGGTGACGGCAAGGACGGCGCGCCGGCGCCGGCTGCGAAACCCTCCGCTGCTCCGGACGCCAAGAGCGCCATGGCCATGACCGCGCCCATGCAGGCGCCGGGCGCCGACGCCGGTCCGGTCACGGACGGCCCGCGAGGTGAAAACAGCGCCGGCCCCGGTGCGCCCGATCCGGATCCGAGCGACGACCTGACACAGATCAAGGGACTCGGGCCGAAGGCGGCCGAGAAACTCAATGAGGCTGGAATCACCAAAGCGAGTCAGATCGCCAAATGGTCCAGCGTGGATGTCGAACGCTACGACACCCTGATCAATGGACGTGGCCGGATCGAGCGTGACGACTGGGTGGGACAGGCCAAGCGCATGGCCGGCTAGCCGCTACGGCCCAGCCACGGTCGTGCGGTGCAATAGCCGGGCGTGGCCGTCATAGCCGCCGGTGGCCATGTGCTGGGTGCAGCGATTGTCCCACATCAAGAGCATGTCCGGCTCCCAGTGGTGGGAATAGATGTTCGCTCCGGCGTGGCAGGCCTCGTAAAGCTCGATCAGGAGCATGAAGGCCTCTTCGTCGGACACCCCTTCGATGGTGCGCACATAGCCTGGATTGACGAATAGCGCCTTTCGCCCGGTTTCCGGATGCGTGATGACGATCCTGTGCGTCTTCTTTGCATGGGCGCGCGTGTCGGCGCGAATGGTCATGGTCCGGTCCGGCCCGTCGGTCTCGCCATACACCCCGTCCGGCGCATAGGCGAGCCCGGCCGAGTGCACCGCCTCCAGGTTTTCGATCCGGGCCTTCGTCTCGTCAGAGAGCGCCTCATAGGCCCGGTACATGTTGCAGAACAGAGTGTCGCCGCCCACGGGCGGAATCACCTTGGAATGCAGGATCGTGGCCGCAGGCGGGGTGTCCTGGAAGCTCCAGTCTGAATGCCAGGCGGCGGCGAACACGCTCGCCGTCTCGTTTGCTGCGCGCTTGACCTCGATGATGTGCGGGTGGTCGGGCAGGGGGGCGATGAAGGGATCGTCGCCGAAGGCGCCGAAATAGCCGGTGAACCGCTCCAGCGCGTCATGGTCCATGGGCTGGCCGGGAAAGGCGAGCACCAGATGCTCCAGCCAGGCCGCGCGCAGCGCCGCCACGGTCGCCCCGTCCAGCGGCGCGGAGAGATCCACGCCCGTAACCCGCGCGCCCAGGGCGGCGCCGCTGGGCGTCACCGTGATGTCGGCCATGATGTCCTCCCGTTTAGTCTGGCTTTTTTAGCGCCATTTTGCGGGCGAAGGATTCAGCGCTCCCGGCTAACGCGTCAACCCGCTTTGCGCTAGCGTGCGCCCATGCTGGTCCAACCGCTGCTTCTCTCCACCGTGATGGTGGCGCTCACCGTGATCATCCAGATCGGCGGGCTCGCCGTGCTCATCTGGATCATGCGCTGGCGCGCGCCGCGCATCGCCAGCCTGTCCTATGTGCTTCAGCAGGCCGGGGTGATCCTGGTCGTCGTATTGGGGCTGTTCGCGATCCATGCAATGCAGATCTGGCTCTACGCGGCGGTCTATATCGCGCTCGGGGAGTTTCAGACCTTCGAAGCCGCGCTGTATTTCTCCACCTCCAGCTTCACCACGGTGGGCTATGGCGAGATGGTGATCGAGAGCCGCTGGCGCATTCTCGCGGCCATTGAAAGCGCGAACGGTTTCCTGCTTCTGGGCTGGTCCACCGTGTTCCTGATCTCGGTGCTCTCTCGGCTTCGCAGCGTGGAGATGGATTGGCTGGAAGGGCGCTCGGAGCCGGATCTGTTTAAACACGACCGCAAACGTGATGGATGACGGCGGGCCCCTGCTTGGGTATGGTTAAACCAGATTAACCATGCCGGGATGGTCGGCGGACGGCCTTGGGGGAGGCGGCAGATATGAGCTCGCCGATTCTGACTCCACTTATTGTAGCGGCGGTCGTCTTCGTCGTGACCTTCACCGCAGCGCTGGCGGTCAACATGCGACTGGCGCGCCGCCGGCGCGTGCGCATCCTTGCAGAGCTGGCGGATGCGGCCGACGCGGCCGGGCTGCGCCTGCGCGCGGTGGAGGACGAGCTGACGGCGCTGCGCGCGTTTGCGGCCTCCAGAGACGGCGACGCGATCAAGCCGGTGATGGAGCGTTTCGAAGCCATCGCTGCATCGCCGCGCCTGTCTTTGCTGAACCTGGCTTCGCTAAGCCGGTTCGACAAGGCCGGTGCGCCCAAACACCTCGCCGCGCAGCTGGACCGTCTGCAGGTCATGCTCGGCGCGGACCCGGTTTGGGTGACCCATGAGCGCGTCGCGCTTCATTTCGCGTCGGATCTGGAGCGGGCCGGGCGCGAGGACGCCGCTTTGGTCTTTGACCCGGTTTCGCGGCGCGCCTTCGACGCCAATCTTGCGCGCCTGACCCAGGTGGTCTCCGGTCTGGCCGACGAGGCCGAGGCGCTGCGGCGCGATCTGCCGGCGCCGAGCCAGGGCTGACCCCGCCATGAGCCGAGGCGATGATCGTCGTTTCGGCGTTAAGGGATCGCTCGCCTCGATCACAGGCCCGGCTTGCCGCGCGGCGCGCACGCGCGCTAAACCCTTGGAGATCGATTTGAACCTGTCATTCCCGGGGGCTCGCCGCGCCGATGTTCAAGAAAATCCTCATCGCCAATCGCGGCGAGATCGCCGTCCGGGTGATCAAGACCTGCCAGCGTCTCGGCATCCCCACCGTGGCGGTCTATTCTGAGGCCGACGCGGACACGATGGCGGTGGAGATGGCCGACGAAAAGGTCTTCATCGGGCCGCCGGCGCCGGGCGAATCCTATCTGGCCATGGACAAGATCCTTCAGGCGATCAAGGACACGGGCGCAGACGCGGTCCATCCCGGATTCGGCTTCCTGTCGGAAAACGCCAACTTTCCCAAGGCGCTGGCGAAAATCGGCGTGGCCTGGATCGGGCCGAACCCCCACGCCATCTCCGCCATGGGCGACAAGCTGGAGAGCAAGAAGCTCGCAGCCCAGGCCGGGGTGAGCACGGTGCCGGGCTTCAAAGGCGAGATTGAAGACGACCAGCAGGCCATCGAGGTGGCCGGCGAGATCGGCTATCCGGTGATGATCAAGGCCTCGGCGGGCGGCGGCGGCAAAGGCATGCGCATCGCGCGCTCCGAAGGCGAGGTCCGCGAAGGCTTCAAGGCCGCGCGCAACGAGGCGAAGTCCAGCTTTGGCGACGACCGCATCCTGATCGAGAAATTCGTCGAACGCCCGCGCCATATCGAGATTCAGGTGCTCGGCGACAAGCATGGCAATGTCGTCCATCTCAATGAGCGCGAATGCTCGGTGCAGCGCCGCAACCAGAAAGTTCTGGAGGAAGCGCCGTCGCCCTTCCTGGACGCCAGGACCCGCAAGAAGATGGGCGATCAGGCGGTCGCCCTGGCCAAGGCGGTCGATTATGACAGCGCCGGCACTGTGGAGTTCATCGTCGACCCGGAGAAGAATTTCTTCTTCCTGGAGATGAACACAAGGCTCCAGGTGGAGCACCCTGTCACCGAGCTGACCCACGATATCGACCTTGTGGAGCAGATGATCCGCGTCGCCGCCGGTGAGAAGCTGGACGTGACCCAGGCCGACCTTAAGCCCAAGGGCTGGGCGGTGGAGGCCCGGCTCTACGCCGAGGATCCCTATCGCGGCTTCCTGCCCTCCATCGGGCGCCTCAAGCGCTATAGCGAGCCGCCGGAAGGCCCCATGGGGCCGGGCTCGCTGCGCATCGATTCCGGTGTCCGCGAGGGCGACGAGATCTCGATGTATTACGACCCGATGATCGCCAAGGTGATCGGCTATGGCGACACGCGCGAGAAGGCGATCGACGCCCTGGCGGAGAGCCTCGACCGGCTCCATGTGGAAGGCCTGCAATCGAACAAGCCCTTCCTGTCGGCGGTGCTGGAGGAGCCTGATTTCCGGGCCGGCCGGATCCACACCGGCTATATCGACGAGCACTTTCCCGAAGGCTTTTTCGGCACGCTCGCCAAAGAAAGCCAGCTGCGCTGGATGACCGCTGCGGCGGCCTATGTGCATGCCGTGTTCACCGAGCGCGCCGGCCGCATCACCGGGCGCCTTGCTCCGGCGCCGGCGCCGGGCGGGACCCATGAATTCGTGGTGATTCTCGACAAGCAAAACTTCCCGGTGGAGATCCGACTGGACAGCGAGGGCGCCGAACTTTGGATGCCGGCGCTCGGCAGCGACCATGTGCGCCTCTCCACAAGCTGGACGCCGGGCGAGCACCTGTTCGAAGGCCGCCTTGGCGAGGAAAGTTTCGCGCTATCGATCGCCGATCGCACCGAAGGCTATGTGCTGCGCCATCGCGGCTTCGCCGCCACGGTCCTGGTGTGCACGCCGCGCGCCGCCGAGCTGCACGCCCGCCTGCCGGAAAAGGAGCCGGTGGACACCACCAAGCTGGTGACCAGCCCGATGCCCGGCCTTGTGGTTTCGGTGGCGGTAAAGCCCGGCCAGGAGGTGAAAGCGGGCGAAGCGCTGATGGTCGTCGAAGCCATGAAGATGGAGAACGTGCTGCGCGCTGAAGTGGACGGGGTGATCAAGATGATCGCCTGCGAGGCGGGCGCCAGCGTCGCCGCCGACGAGCTTCTGATCGAGTTCGAATAGGACCTGTCCAAGCCTTCATTTGACATTGGCGTGCGGTGCACGGGACCTTAGGGTCAACAATCACAGATATGAGGAAGGTTC
>Ga0307957_1000055_pt1 | contig 60468 bp, 51 predicted proteins | sample OrgLakmetagen490_FD_201830 | JGI IMG/M metagenome (GOLD analysis project Ga0307957, IMG submission 201830) | Saline water microbial communities from Organic Lake, Antarctica - #490 | ecosystem: Environmental > Aquatic > Non-marine Saline and Alkaline > Saline | place: Antarctica: Organic Lake... | reverse complement strand
GCCTCACCCAGGCGCCGACCCTCTACCGCTATGACGTGGAGACCGGCGAGAGCAAGATCTTCCGCGCGCCGGAGCTGACCTATGATCCGGCTGACTATGTCGTGGAGCAGGTGTTCTATGAGAGCACCGGCGGGGCGCGCATCCCCATGTTCATCGCCCATCACCGCGATGTGGAGCCCGACGGCGCCCAGCCGACCCTGATCTACGGCTATGGCGGTTTCGCCATCACGCGCCGTCCCGATTTTGACGTGCGCCGCCTGCAATGGATGGAGATGGGCGGGGTCTACGCCATCGCCAATATTCGCGGCGGCTCGGCCTATGGCCGCGACTGGCACGATGCGGGCCGGCTGACCAACAAGCAGAACGTGTTCGACGACTTCATCAACGCCGGGCGCGCGATGATCGATCTGGGCTGGACCAGCCCGGACAATCTGGCGATCCATGGCCGCTCCAACGGCGGCCTGCTGGTCGGCGCAGTGGCCAATCAGGCGCCCGGCCTGTTCGCCGCAGCGCTTCCGGCGGTGGGCGTGATGGACATGCTGCGCTTTAATCAATTCACCGCCGGGCGTTTCTGGGTGGACGATTACGGCAGCCCTCAGGATCCCGAGCTCTTCGACGTGCTCTACGGCTATTCGCCCTATCACAACATTCCGGCCGGGAATGCGGACGGCGGCGACTACCCGGCGACCCTGGTCACCACCGGCGACACCGATGACCGGGTCGTGCCGGGCCATTCGTTCAAGTACGCCGCGGCGCTGCAGGCCGCCGAAACCGGCGACGCGCCCACGCTGATCCGCATCGAGACCAGCGCCGGGCACGGCTCGGGGACGCCGGTCTCCAAGCTCATCGATGAGGCCGCCGATCGCTGGGCCTTCATCGCCTATCACACCGGGCTTTCAGTAGAAGCGCCGGACGATCCGCAGTAGCGTGGACGAGTGCACGGGCTGAACGGACCGACGCCATGACCGCCGCCGAAAAGATCGAGCGCCTCGAGGCTCTGCATGCGGCTCTGCGCGGGAGACGGCCGCACCCGGACTCCACTGCGGCGTGGTTCTGTGCGAGCGCGTTGCTGTCGATGGACGGCGAGCCCGCCGCACTCGCAGGCGCCGTCTGTGACCGGCATGAGTCGATCCGCGAACATGTCGGCCGCCACACCGCGCCCACGAGCGGTTTGCGCTGGACCTATGCGGCCATGATGGTGAGGAGCGGTGTGGAGGCGCAGCGCCTGGCCGCCCTGCGCGACGCGCTGCGTGAGCGCCGCGCCGATTCCAAGACCGGCGGCCTGCACGCGGGCGGCTCCAGGGCCGCGCTTGTCCTGTCCGCCGGCGATCTCGCCCCGGACGAAGCGGTGCAGCGTTTCTTTGAAATGAAGCAGGCGCTGAACCCGCCCTGGTGGCGGCGCGACTCATCGGTGACCGACACCTTCGCCGCCGCCCATGCGGTGCGCGGGGATGATCCGCGCACCGTGGTGCAGGCGCGAAACCGCGCCGAGGCGGTCTTCAAGGACCACCAGCACGCGCGCAAGCACAAACGCACCGGGGCCCGCGCCTGCGCCCTGTTCGAGGCCGAGCCCAGAACCGTGCTGCGCAGGTTCGAGACGCTGGATGCGGTGCGCAAGCGCGAGCGTATCCTGCGCCACCGAGTCACCCGTTCGCTCCTTCTGGAGTGGACCGCGCAGGGTCTCGACGCAGGCGCTCTCGATGCGGTGTCGCAAATCCTGGATGAGCTGCCGCGGCGCTGCCACGTGTCCGGCGAAGGCCGCGCGAGACTGGCGCATCTGGTGCACGCCAGCGATCATGCCAGCCCGCTCGCCGGCGAGGTGAGTGCGCTGGCCGCGATCATCGCCGCGCAGACCGCCGCCATCATCGCAGCGACGACAGCAGCGACCGTGGCGACGACCTCTGCGAGTACTTAATTTTTTGACACCGATTCTGGTCTTCCGCTGCGTCGCGCCATAAATAGGGGTATTACGCACCTTTCACCCAGGAGACCCCCATGCGTTTCGCGTTGACCGCCGCCGTGAGCCTGATCGCGCTCGCCGCCTGCTCGCCTGAATCCGAGGCCCCCGAGGCCGAGACCGGGGGGGCGGAGACGACCGCTTCTGAAACCATGGGATCCGCTCAGGAAAGCGGCGACGCCATGGACCAAAGCGCCATGGAAGGCGCCTCCATGGACGATGAGGCCGGCGAGCCCGAGCTGACCGAAACCGACGGCAATGATTTCGAGGAAGGCGAGGCCGCCTGGGGCTATGACGGCGACGGCGGACCGGCCAATTGGGGCTCGCTCGACGCTGAATACGCCGTTTGCGCCACCGGAACCGAGCAGTCGCCGATTGATCTGGTCTCCACCAATATGGACGCCCGGAACACGCCTGACATCAACTGGACGCCGGCCAGCTCGGCGATCGTGGCCGACAGTGGTCATACGATCGTGGTGAGCGTTGAAGACGCCGGCGGGCTGACCCTTGGCGGGACCGATTACACGCTGGCGCAGTTCCACTTCCACGCCGGATCCGAGCATACGATCGACGGCGCGCAATATCCGCTGGAAGTCCACTTCGTGCACGTCTCGGACGACGGCGGGCTGGCCGTGGTGGGCGTGATGTTTGAAAACGGCGACGCCAACGCTCCCCTGGCCGGGATCTGGGCGAACCTGCCCGAAAGCGAAGCCGAGACCGGCCTTGAAGGCATGCTCGACCCCAACGCCTTCCTGCCCGGGGAAGATGATGTCTGGCGCTATGAAGGCTCTCTGACCACCCCGCCCTGCTCGGAAGGCGTCGCCTGGACCGTGTTCCAGACCCCGCTGACCGCGTCGAGCGAGCAGCTCGCCGCCTTCACCGCTCGGTACGACAACAATTACCGCCCTGTTCAACCGCTGAACGCGCGCAGCCTGCGCGAGGGCGACGCCGAATAGGCGACGCGTCCAGACACCAGGCGAAGACGCCCCGGCGCGAAAGCCGGGGCGTTTTTGTTTGACCCCCGGGGATCGACCCGCGATACAGGGCTCTCGCTCCGAGGAGGACCCTGACGGTGAACCAGTCCCGCTAAAGATCCATCGGCCGCAACCGGCCTGACGCCTCGCGCTGCGCGCGGGCTCTCTTTAGATTTGGGACATCACCTTGGGACATCTGCACAACAAGACCGCGCTCGTCACGGGCGCAGGCCGCGGCATCGGCGCCGCCATCGCCCGCGCCTTCATCGCTGAAGGCGCTCACCTTCACCTCACAGACATCGATCTGGACGCCGCTCAGAGCCTCGCTTCAGAGCTGGGCGAGCGCGCAAGCGCGTTCCGCCTCGACGTCTCCAGCCAGGCCGACTGGGCGCAGGCCGAGGATCGCCTGTGGGAGGCTGGCGGGCTGGACGTGCTGGTCAATAATGCCGGGATCACCGGGTTTCTGGAGACGCCGGGCCCCCATGATCCCGAGCATCTCGATCTGGCCAGCTGGCGCACGGTGATGGCGGTGAACGCCGACGGCGTTGCGCTGGGATGCCGCACCGCCATCAGGCTGATGAAGGCCAAAGGCGGCGCGATCGTGAACCTCTCCTCGCGCTCCGGCGTGGTGGGCATTCCCGGCGCGGCGGCCTACGCGGCGTCCAAGGCGGCGGTGATGAACCATACCCGCACCGTGGCGCTCTATTGCGCGCAGCAGGGCTATCAGATCCGCTGCAACGCATTGCTGCCCGCCGCGATCCGCACGCCCATGTGGGACGCCATGCTGGGTGAAGGCGACGCGCGCGACGCCATGGTCGCCCAGGTCGAAGCCGGCGTGCCCATGGGACGGTTCGGCACGGCGGGCGAGGTCGCCGACGCGGCGGTGTTTCTGGCCACTCCCCAGTCCAGCTACATCACCGGGACGGGGCTTCATCTGGATGGCGGCATCCTCGCCGGCGCTGAAGCGAGCCCGAAACAGGCCGAGTGACGCGCCCGCCCCATCGAGACTCGCCGATCCCGGCGGGCCTCGATGGCTTCACGGCGGCAGAGCGGCCTAGTCTCTCAGAAGCGCGTTGATGCTGGTTTTCGACCGGGTCTGGGCGTCCACGCGCTTGACGATAACGGCGCAGTAGAGGCTGGGACCGCCGTCCTTGCCGGGCAGGGCGCCGGGTACGACCACCGAATAGCTCGGCACTTCGCCGCGCAGCACTTCGCCTGTCTCCCGATTCACGATCTTGGTGGAGGCGCCCAGATAGACGCCCATGGACAGCACAGCGCCCTCGCGCACGATCACACCCTCGGCCACTTCGGCGCGCGCGCCGATGAAGCACCCGTCCTCGATGATCACCGGATTGGCCTGCAGCGGCTCCAGAACGCCGCCGATCCCGGCGCCGCCGGAGATGTGCACGTTCTTGCCGATCTGCGCACACGAGCCCACCGTGGCCCAGGTGTCCACCATCGTCCCCTCGCCCACATAGGCGCCGATATTCACAAAGGACGGCATCAGCACCGCGCCCTTGGCGATAAACGCGCCGTGGCGCACGGCGGCGGGGGGCACTGCGCGGAAGCCGGCGGCGGCGAACTCGGCCTCGCCCCAGCCGTCGAACTTGGACGCGACCTTGTCCCACCACGGCCCGCCGTCCACGCCGCCCGACATCAGCCGGTTTGGGTTGAGGCGGAAGGACAGGAGCACCGCCTTCTTCAGCCATTCATGGACGACCCATTGACCGTCTACCTCTCGCGACGCGATGCGCGCCTCGCCGCTGTCGAGCGCCGCGAGCACGGCCTCCACCGCGTCGCGCACCTCGCCGCCGGTATCGGCGCCGATCTGGTCGCGGCTCTCAAAGGCTGTGTCGATGACGGATTGAAGCGTGGTGTCGAAGGCCATGGGGATTATCCGATCTTCTTCACCGCCGAAGCCCGCCAGTCGCCCAGAAAGGTGCGCAGGCAGTCGGCGGTGTAATGCACATGGGACGGCGACGCGTTCGGGCCGGCGCTCTCACCGCCGGGAATCTCCTGCGCGGCGCGCACGAGAACGGTGGTGTAGCCCATGGCCGCGGCGGTTTCGAGGTTTCGCGCGCTGTCTTCAAACATCACCGCGCCCTTGGGATCGAAGCCGAACTTTTTGGTGAAGCGCTCAAAGCTCTCGCGTTCGGGCTTGGGCGTATAGCCGCCGGCCTTGATGTCGTAGAGATCATCGAACAAGCCGTTCAGGCCCAGCCGGTCGATCACCTTCTCGGCGTGCTTGTGGCTGCCGTTTGTGAAGACCAGGCGCTTGCCCTGAATGGATGCCACGTGCTCGGCGAGCACGGGATCGGGCGTGATGACGTCGTGATCCACATCGTGCACGAAGTCGAGAAAATCGGCCATGTCCACATCATGATTGGCCATCAGTCCGGTGAGCGTCGCGCCATAGCTGTGCCAGTATTTTTTCTGGGTGGCGCGCGCCGCGTCATGGTCGAGATCAAGCAGCTTCATGACGAACTCAGTCATGCGCTTGTCCACCTGGACCATGATGTCGGCATCGGCCGGGTAAAGCGTGTTGTCCAGATCGAACACCCAGGTGTTCACATGGTCCAGCTTGACCGGTTTCATCGCGGCGCCGCCTCTTCGAAATCACGCTCGGTCAGACGCAGGGTCGCGCCGCCGTCTTGCGGGTCCGGCGCAGGGCGAAAGCCCGCCGTTTCGAACCCGGTGTCGCCGCACGCCTCGCGCAGCTCAGTGGAGAACCGGCCCGGCGCCACGCAGAACTGCTCGCGCGCCATGGACAGGGGCCGCATGGCGCCGCCGGTGATCAGCCGTGCGTGCACGAACGTCTCTCCGGCGGTCAGGCGTTCGGCGAGCGGCTTGGCGCAGGCGCCCGGCTCGACGCGCCACCAGCCGCGCGTGATATAGGCGTCGCCTTCCGCCCGCGACACCGCAGCAGCGAGCGGAAGGCCCGCATCGTTGCAAATGTGCAGGCCCGCCGTTTCACTGCGCTCCAGCGCGCGCCCATGCAACGCGGCGATCAGTCCGGCCCGGTCCGACCCGAAAGTGCGGCCGGAATCGGCTTCGAAAATCTCCACCTGCCGGCGTGTGCGCCGGCCTGCATAGCCGTCGATGACGCGGATATCATAGCCCGCCGACTGCAGCAGGCGCTGCAGGCCCGCCTCCTCGGCCCGGTCGCGATAATCGGCGAGCTCGACCAGGACGGCGCGGCTGCGCTCGGCCTCGGAGAGCTGACGGAACTGGCGGGTTTCAAGGCCCAGCGCGTCGCAATCGGCGACACCCTCGATCTGGAAATCGGTGACGTCGACACAGACATCCAGCCCGCCGCGCCATTCGCGCACGCCGCCCAGATAGGCCGGGGTGGAGCGCGCATAGAGATACTGATCGGTCTCCGGGCCCGGCCCGATCTCGCTGCATCCGCCCGGCGCGATGCGCACCCAGCCTTCGGCGGCGAGACCTGACGGGGTGCGCCAGGCCTTGGCGACATCCACCATGAAGCTGGTCTCGTTGCACACCTCGGCGGCGCGCGCCGGGGCGGCGAAGGCCAGCCCGGTGACAAGGACGGCCAGGAGCGCGAGCGCGCGCATCAGCCTCGTCCGAACGCCGCGATCTCGGCGCGCAGTTCGGCCAGACCCTCGCCCTTGGAGGAGCTAGTCAACGCCACGACCGGAAAGGCCGCGGGGCGCTTGCGGATCTTGTCTTGGGTTTCCACGAGCCGGGCTTCGGCCTCGGCGGGTTTGAGCTTGTCGATCTTGGTCAGCGCGATCTGATAGACCACGGCGGCTTCGTCCAGCGCCTTCATGATCGCCTCATCTGTGGGCTTGATCCCGTGGCGAGAGTCTATGAGCAGGATGACCCGCTTCAAATTCACCCGGCCTCTGAGATAATCCTTGGTCAGCGCCGTCCAGCGGTCGACCACTTTCTTGGGCGCTTTCGCAAAGCCGTAGCCGGGAAGGTCGACAATTCTGAGGCGGCCGCCGAGATCGAAGAAGTTCAGCTCGCGCGTGCGGCCCGGCTCGTTGGAGGCGCGCGCAATGTTGCGGCGCCCGGTCAGGGCGTTGATCAGCGAGGACTTGCCCACATTGGAGCGGCCCGCGAACGCCACTTCCGGCGCCGTGGGTTCAGGCAGGGTAGAAAGGCTCACCACCCCCAGCATGAAGTCGCAATCGCCCGCGAACAGCTTGCGGCCATCCTCAAGCCAGGCCTGACGCTCAGGATCGTCGCCGTCGGACGGCCCGGTCATGGCGCTTATGACCTCGGCTTCTTCTTGGGCGCGGGACGCTTCTTTTTCGCCGCCGGATTGGAGCGGGTGCGTCCGGCCGCAGGCGTGGACGCGGCGGGCTTTGAGGAAGGGGCGGGCTTGGCGTCGCCTTCCCCGGCTTTGGCCTCATCGGTTCCGGCTTCGCCCTCACCGGCCTGATCTCCAGCGGCGGCGGTGTTAGCGGCTGTATCGGCGTCAATGCTGTCGCCGGCGGTCTGGGCGGCCACGCCGTCACCCTTGGGGTCGGGTGTCGCCTGAGCGTTGTCGCGGGCCCCATCGGTGAGCGCGCCGCCTTCCACGCTGGAGACCTTTTCGGTGAGCGTGGCGCCCGCGGTGTCACTGGCGGCGTCGCTCTCGAACACCGGCTTGGGCTTGCCTTGCAGGCGCGCTTTCAGGCGGATGATGTTCTTGTCCAGCTCGGTCTCCACGCCCTGGCGGCGCATGATCAGGTATTGCTGGCCGACGGTCAGGGTGTTGTTCCAGGACCAGTAGATGATCAGCGCGGCCGGGAACGGCGCCATCACGATGGTGAAGACGATGGGCAGGAAGGCGAAGATCTGGCGCTGGATCTTGTCGGGCGGCGGCGGGTTCAGCGATTGCTGGGCCCACATGGTCAGACCCATGATGAGCGGCCAGACGCCAAGCGCCAGGGTGGAGCCGATGATCGGAACGCCCGACGGGTCGTAGGGCAGAAGCCCGAACAGATTCCACATGGTGGTGGGATCGGGCGCCGACATGTCCTGGATCCACCCGAAGAACGGCGCGTGGCGCGCATCCAGTGAGATAAACACGGTTTTGTAGAGCGCAAAGAAGATCGGGATCTGCGGCAGGATCGGCAGACAGCCGGCCACCGGATTGATCTTCTCCTTCTTGTACAGATCCATCATGGCCTTCTGCTGGGCCTGGGGATCGTTTTTATGGCGCTCACGAATCTCGGTCATTTTCGGACCGGCCGAGCGCATTTTCGCCATGGAGGCGAAGGCCTTGTTGTTGAGCGGGAACAGCAGGGCCTTGAGCACCAGCACCAGCGCCATGATCGCCAGGCCGTAATTGCCCATGATCCCGTAGAAGAAATGAAGGATGGAGAAGAAGGGCCGGGTGAAGAACCAGAACATGCCCCAGTCGATGGCCATGGTCAGGCGCTCGATGCCCACCTCTTCCTCGTAGCGCGCAAGGAGCGGCTGGGATTTCGCGCCGGCGAAGACATGGGAGACGTTTGTGATCGCCTCGCCGGGCGCGATGGTCACCGCTTCGGCGAGATAGTTGGATTCAAACACCGGATTGCCGGGCCGGTCCAGAACGCGGAACTGGCCGCGGACCTGGGGTGCGCCTTCGGGCGCCACGGCGGCGAGCCAGTATTTCGAGGTCAGGCCCATCCAGCCGCCCTGCCCGGTGCGTTCGGTCAGGTCGCCACGGCCCTCGTTCTCCAGCTTGGAGTATTTGCGGTCGAAACTCTCCTCGCCGATGACGCCCACGGCGCCTTCGTGCAGGATGAAAAAGTTCTGCAGGTCGGCGGGAACGCCTTCCTGACGCACCAGGGCGTAGGGGCGCAGCGCCACCGCAGCCATGGACTGGTTAGAGACCTGGTCGGAGACGGTGAACAGGTAATCCTCGTCCACCTCGATGGTGCGGCGGAACACAAGATCGCCGGCGCTGTACTGCAGCACGACGGGGCTCGTCGGGGTAAGGACCTCACCTTCGACAAGGCTCCATTGCGCGGAGAGACCCGGCAGGCCGTCCACCTGACCGAGCCAGCCCGCCGCAGCGTAATGGCCACCGGGCGAGCCCTCAGGGGTCAGCAGCGTAACGGGAATGTCGTTGTCCGGCTCGGTGTCATAGCGCAGCAGATCCAGATCATCGAAGCGCGCGCCGGTGAGATTGATCGAGCCGGAGACCGCGTCGGTGCGCACCTGAACGCGCTGTGAGCTGGCGAGCGCTTCCTGGCGGGAGATCGGGACGGCGGCGTCGGCGGCGCCAAAACTGTCGGGCGCGGCGGTGGGCGCGTCATCGCCCTGCACCGTCTCTTCGCCAGCGACGGCCTGTTCAGCCTGTCGGCGCTCGGCCATGGGGTCCAGCACGAAGACCTGATAGCCCAGCATGAACACCATCAGCACGACGACTGCGATGATCAGATTGCGATGTTCACCCACGAAAGCGGTCCTTAACTGCCGGGCGCGCAAGGCGCAGCCTTTATGAAGTCGGTTACGCGCTGGCGTGTGCGCGGCGCGCGAGGCTTACCAATGCGCTTTCCACATCGTCAAGCAAGGCGGCCCAGGCGCGCTCTGGCGTCGCAGCCCGCGCGATGAACACATAATCGGTTCCAGCCCGCCCGTGGAGGGGTAATAGCAGGCGCGCCGCTTCACGCAGACGGCGCTTGGCGCGGTTTCGAACAACCGCATTGCCGATCTTCTTGGTGGCGGTGAACCCCGCGCGCGCCGGTCCCTCAGAATCGTCGGTCCGCTCGCGCATCTGGATGACCACGCCGGGGCGGGCCTGGCGAGGGGCTTCGCGGGCACGCAAAAAATCGCGCCGCAGCGTGATCCGCGCGGCGCGGTTCGGGTAGGCGGCTAGAGCGCCGGTCAGCCCTTAGGCCGAAAGGCGGGTGCGGCCCTTGGAACGGCGGCGCGCTACGATCTGACGGCCGGCCTTGGTGGCCATGCGCGAACGGAAACCGTGGCGGCGGGCGCGGACCAGTTTCGACGGCTGGAATGTACGTTTCACGGTGGCTCTCCCATCGGGATCAGCAGCCGGTCCCCCGGCGGCTCAAAATTGAGGCGCGGTAAGTACGGGAATGAAGGCCGCTCGTCAAGCGGCGCGGGTGAGTCCAGAGGTGCTTTGCCCGCGGCGCCGGCGCTCAGGCTCGCCCGATCCCGCCCTCACTCAGGCACGGCGCGATCTCGGCCTCAAGATGCGCCTCGAAGCGTTCAAAATCCAGCTCGATCTGCGGGTTCTTGGTGACATCGAACATGGCGAACGTCTTCAGGGGCTCGAGCCCGAAAAAGCGCGCATTAGCGTGCAGGGGCAGCAAAAGATCGTCCAGTCCGGCGCCGCGAAACAGCGGCTCGTCCGGCGAATCAAAGGCCTCCCGGGGCGCGTTACAGGTCAGCGACAGCATGTATTTGGTCCCGGCCAGAGCGCCGCCGGTGCCGTAATTGCGCTTGGGATCGCGCCGGGATCGGCCGTCGCCGCGCGACAGCCTTCCGTCCATGCCGGCGGTGTAGACCTCGTCGAGATATTTCTTCAAAGACCAGGGCGCCCCCATGGAATTGAGCGGGAACTGGAACACGATCACACGGGCGGCCAGGTGCGCCTCGATTTCGGCCTCCAGATCAAAGTCGCCGGCGGCGTGAGTGAGGCTGACGCCGGCGTTTCTCTCTTGCGCGAACCGGCGCGCCCGCTCGACGAGGGCCGCATTCAGACGCCCGGTCGAGACCGGGTTGGGCTGAAAGCCGTTGATGATCATAAGATTGGCCAAACCGCCCTCCCGCGCGTGACAATACAGGCTAGAAGCGCGGCGACAGGGCTTCAAGCCTGCCCATCGAGAGCTGGCCGCGCCCTTTGTCCGGCGAGCCGCGTTCACACCAAGGTGAAACCGTGTGCGCGGCTCGTGACTGTCGCTATCTCCCCATAAGGCTATATGCCAGCCTGACAGGTTCGCGATCGAGAAGGACGACAGACATGAGCGCCGAGAACGACGCGCCGGATGATGGCGAGGCGAAATCGACCCCGCTGTGGAAGCGGCTTCTCCCCTTGGGCGCTCTGGTCGCCGGGCTGGTGCTGTTCTTCGCGCTGGGCGGCCAGCAATATCTGAACCCTGAGGACGCCGCCGCCCTGCTGCGCGACCTGACGGGCTTCGTGGAGGCCAATCTCTGGCTCGCCGCCCTGGCTTATCTCGCGTTCTACGCCCTCGCCGTGTCGGTCTCGGTGCCCGGCGCGATCTGGTTCACGCTGGGCGCAGGTTTCCTGTTCGGCCCCTGGCTCGGCGCCGGCGTCGCGCTTCTGGGCGCCACGATCGGCGCGACGATCCTGTTCCTTGCCGCCCGCTACGCTTTTGCAAACTGGGTGCGAAACAAGTTTCCAGGCTATGTGAAGAAGCTTCAGGACGGATTTTCACAGGACGCGTTTACCTACGTGATGATCCTGCGCCTGATCCCGGTCTTTCCGTTCTTCGTGATCAATCTGGCGACAGCGCTCCTCAACGTGCCGCTGCGCGCCTTCGTGCTGGCGTCGCTGATCGGCATGGCGCCGGGCGCCTATGTCTACGCCACCGTGGGCGGCAAGCTCTCCAGCGTGGTGGAAGAGGGCATCCCCTCCTTCACCGAGTTGCTGGATCTCGAGCTGATCCTCGCCCTCGTCGTGTTCGCCCTGCTGGCCGTGCTGCCGGCGATCTACAAGCGGGTGACCGGCAAGAAATCACCGGCCAAGCCGGCCGAAGGAGACGCATAAATGAGCCGCGAACGCATCAAGGCCGATCTCGCTATCATCGGCGCAGGCTCGGGCGGGCTGGTGACCAGCGCCGGCGCCGCCATGCTGGGCCGCAAGGTCGTGCTCTTTGAAGCCAACAAGATGGGCGGCGATTGCCTGAATTATGGCTGCGTGCCGTCCAAGGCGATCCTCACCGCCGCGCACAAGGCCCATGCAGTGCGCCACGCCGGCCGCTATGGAATCTCCACCGGCGAGGTCAGCGTCGACTTCGCCAAGGTGCGCGAGAACATCGCCCACTCCATCCGCGCCATCGAACCCAATGACAGCCAGGAACGCTTTGAAGGCATGGGCGTGAAGGTCGTGCGCGAGCGCGCCCGCTTCATCGATGAGAAAACGATCGCCTCCGACAGCGTGGAGGTGCAGGCCAGACGCATCGTGCTGGCGTCGGGAACCCGCGCGCGCATTCCGGGCATCTCCGGCATCGAGGATACCCCCTATCTGACCAATGAGACGATCTGGTCCGTGGAGACCCTGCCCGAGCATCTGATCATCATGGGCGGCGGGCCGATCGGGACCGAGCTGGGTCAGGCGTTTGCCCGTCTGGGTTCCAAGGTGACGCTGCTGGAGGCCGGACGCATCCTGTCGCGCTTTGAGCCCGACCACGCCGAGATCGCCGCGCAATCCCTCGCCGCCGACGGCGTGGACCTGAAGGTGGGCGTGCGCGCCACCGGCGTGCGCCGCAGCGACGACGGCGGCGTTGAGGTCACCACCTCCCTGCGCGAGACGATCAAGGGATCCCACCTGCTGGTGGCCATCGGGCGCGAGCCGGTGTTCGACGGGCTGGGTTTGGAGGCCGCCGGCATCGAGACGGACGCCAATGGCGTGGTCTGCGACGACAAGCTCCGCACCACCAACACGCGCGTCTTCGCCGCCGGCGATATCGCGGGCAAGGGCGCCCTCACCCATCTGGCCGGCTGGCACGGCTCGGTGATCGTGAGAAATCTCTATTTCGGCGTACCCACCAAGCAGTCGAGCCAGCCCATCCCCCAGGCGGTCTACACCGATCCGCCTCTGTCCGGCATCGGGCTCACCGAAGCCGAGGCGCGCGAGCAGCACGGCGACAAGGTGACGGTCACACGCTTTCCCTTCGCCGATAATGACCGCGCGATCGCCGAGCTGGATACAGTCGGCGACGGTCGTCTTGTGATCGGCAAGGGCGGCAAAATACTGGGCGCCCACGTCGCCGGCGCGCGCGCCGATGATCTCATCCAGATCGCGCAGGCCGTCATGGCGTCCGGCGGCACGGTGCGCGACCTCACCAGCCCGGTCGCGCCCTACCCCACGCGCGGGGAAGTGTTCAAACGCGCCGCAGGGAAGTATTACGAACCCACCGTGTTCGGTCCGCTGGCGAAAACCTGGGCCGGGCTGTTGACGCAATTCCACTAGCCCCAAGACGGCGGGGGAACGAACGGCGGGGGCATGACGCACGGGACGCAGGACAGCCACGCTGAAACGCCGCCCGGCCCCGCCGGGCGCGTGCGCCGCATTGGCGCCGGCGTGCGGGCCTGGGCTCTGTCCCTTCCGGGCAAGCTGCTGGCCCTGTCGGTGGCCTTCGTCCTCCTGGCGGAGATCCTGATTTTCTTTCCGAGCGCCGCGGGCTTTCGTACCGGCTGGCTGATGGACCGAGCGGACTCCGCCCATCTCGCCGCTTTGGCCGCTGAAAGCGCCGGCGACATGCAGCTGGGCGAGGACATGGTGCGCGAGCTTCTGGCCGGCGCCGAAGTGATCGCCGTGTCGCGTGTGACCCAAGGCGTCAACGAGCTGGTTCTGGGCGGCGCCATCGGGGACGCCGAGCTGGTCACCGCCGATCTGACGCAGGAAGGCTTCTTCGACGGTCTGGTGGCCGTGTGCAACACCCTTTTCGCGCCGGAGGGACGGTTTCTCAGAATCATCGCCGAGCCGCGCACGCGCAGCGATGAACGCATCAGCGTCATCGTGCCTGAAGCGGGGCTGAAGGCCGACTTGCTGGTGTTCTCGCGCAATATCGCGCTGCTCTCGCTGTTCATCGCGGCGGTGACCGGCGGCCTGCTTTATGTGGTGCTGCTTTACATGCTGGTGCGGCCCATGCGCCGGCTGGCGCGGGCGATGACCGCGTTTGCAGAAGACCCCCTCGATCCGGCCCGGCGCGCCCCCGGCGCCCGGCGCTCCGATGAGCTGGGGGAAGCCCAGGCCGCCCTCGCCTCCATGCAGGACGAGGTGCGCGCCGCCTTCGCCCAAAGAGAGCGGCTGGCCGCGCTCGGCGGCGCGGTGGCGCGCATCAATCATGACCTTCGAAACGTGCTGGCCAGCGCCCAGCTGGTCTCCGACCGGCTGGCCATGAACGCCGACGACCGCATCGCCGCCATGGGCGCGCGCCTCCTGCGCGCGGTCGATCGCGGCGTCCGGCTGTGCGAGGAGACGCTGGAATACGGGCGGGCCAATGAGCGCGAGCCCGATCTCAGCCGTGTGGCCCTGAAATACGCAGTGGACGACGCCGCCGGCGACGCCTTCGCCGCCACCGGGGCGGCGGACTGGTCGAACGCAATCGATGAAACCGCCAGCGTTCTGGCCGATCCCGACCATCTGCACCGCATCGCGCTGAACCTGGTGCGCAACGCCGTCCAGGCCATGCCGGACGGCGGCGCGATCCATGCCGATTGCCGGCGAGAGGGCGCGGCTCTGGTCCTGACGCTGGCAGACACCGGGCCGGGCGTGCCCGACCGGATCGCGGAAACCCTGTTTGAACCCTTCGGCCGCTCCGGATCGGCGGGCGGGACCGGGCTTGGCCTCTCCATCGCCCGCGAGCTCGCCCGGGCCATGGGCGGCGACGTGACGCTTGCTGCAACCGGGCCCGAAGGCAGCGTGTTCGAAGTTCGGCTGAAACCGGCCGGCGCAGACGCCGCTTGAGGCCTACGCCGAGCGCATCCGCGCCACCGGCGCGGACCGCGATGTCATGGTCGCGGCGTCCAGGGGCGCCGGGCGGCCCAGCAGGAAGCCCTGGGCCTCGTCGCAGGATTCCTCGCGCAGGGCGTTGAGCTGGCGCTCGGTCTCGATGCCTTCCGCCAGAACCGGGATCGACAGGGTGCGCGCCATGGACAGGACCGCGCGGATCACCGCGCGCGTGCGCTCATCGTCCGTAAGCGCGTCGGTGAAGCTCTTGTCCAGCTTGATCTTGTCGAACGGGAAGGACCGCAGCGTATCCAGCGAGGAATAGCCGGCGCCAAAATCATCCAGCGCCACACCCACGCCCAGCGCCTTGATCTGACGCATGACGTGCAGCGACTGGGCCTTGTCCTTGATGAGCGCGGTCTCGGTCAGCTCGATCTCCAGGCGCTCCGGGGCGAGGCCGGTGTCGATGAGGATCTGGTGGATCTGGCGCGGCAGGCCGGCATGGGTGAGCTGGATTGCGGAGAGATTCACCGCCACTTTCAGCGGGTCGCGCCAGGCTACGGCGTCGGTGCAGGCGCGGCGCAGCACCCATTCGCCCAGCGGCAGGATCAGCCCGTTGGCTTCAGCCAGCGGAATGAAGGTGGCCGGCGGCACCGGCCCGCGTTCGGGATGGGTCCAACGCAAAAGCGCCTCATAGCCGATCACGTCTCCGGTGCTGATCGAGGTCTGGATCTGGTAGTGCAGCGCCAGCTCGTTACGGGCGATGGCGTTTCTGAGATCGCTGGCGAGCATGCGGCGCTCGCGCACCTTCTCGCCGAGCGCGGCGTCGTAGAAACACACGCTCTCCAGCGGGTCGAGCTTCGCCTTGTACATGGCCAGATCGGCGTTGCGCACGAGCGTCTCGGGAGATGCGCCGTCGCGCGCGAACACCGCCACGCCAAGGCTGGCGCCGGTGGACACCTCCACATGGTCAAAGCGGATGGTCTCATTGAAAGCCCGCTCGATGCGGGCCGTGAGGTCCTGCAGCGCCTCCTCGCTGTCGAACGCCGCGATCAGCGCGAATTCATCGCCGCCGAAGCGGGCCGGGAAATGGCGCTCGCCGCTGACCTGGCGCAGGCGCCGGGCGAGTTCGCACAACACCTTGTCGCCCGCCTCATGACCCCAGGCGTCATTGATTTCCTTGAACCGGTTCAGATCGATGCCGATCACCGCCAGCGATCTGCCGCGCCCGATCCGGGCGGCGAGTTCGTCATTGAAGGCCAAGCGGTTGGGAAGTCCGGTGAGCGCGTCATGCAGGGCCATGTGGCGCAATTGCTCGTCGCTCTGCTCGATGCGGCGCGTGTCGATCAGATAACTTGAAACGCCCGTGCCGATGACGATCAGGCCGGCCACCGCCACGGCCAGCGCCATGGCGCGGAAGGCCTCGGAATTCGCACCGGCGTCGACGCCTTCCAGCGGCGAGACCTGAAAGGCCGCCATGCCGATGAAGTGCAGCGCCACGATGCCCAGAACCAGAAGCGCGCCGGGGCTCGCCGCCTCCCACTTGGTGGATGAACGCGGTTTCACCACAGCCAGGGCGGACGCGCCGAACAGGCAGGCCAGTACGATCGAGGCGGCGATATAGGTGTCGCTCCAGACGACCACGCCATCCACACGATAGGCGAACATGCCGGCGAAATGCATCGCCGCCATCGCCAGGCCCAACAAGGCGCCGCCCAAGGCCGGACCCACGCGCCCGGGCGCGCTGGACGCCACCCAGAACGCCACCGCCGACCCGCCGATGGCGATAAGGCCGGACACCATCGTCAGCACAGGATCGAAGACCACCGGAGCAGGCGGCTGATAGCCGAGCATGGCGATGAAGTGCGTGGTCCAGATCGACACGCCGGCGCACACCGATGTGAGAAACAGCCAGCCCTGGCGCGGCGCACCGTCACTGCGCAGCACGCCCCTGTAGAGGCGAATCGTCACCGTCGAGCCGAGCACGCACATCAGCGCCGCGAGCAGGACAAGCCAGAGATTATGCTCGAAAACGAGACCGGAAAAGACGCGCATGAACCACCCGAAAATGCTTGCAGAGGGTGTAGCGCGCGGAGTCTTAAAGCGGTGTGGCCAGCCCCGTCAGGCTTGGGTAACCATATACGCAGATTGGGAATTTCGCTTCAGGCGCCGAGGTCGTCACCCGCCAGCGCACGCTCGATCAGCGAAATTGTTTCCGGCACGCCGTAAAGCGCGGCCAGACCGCCGAAGCGCGGCCCCTGACTCTGGCCCAGCAGCACTTCGTAGAGCGCCGTGAACCAGTCGCGCAGCGGTTCGAAGCCGTGATCCTTGCCGGCGGCGAACACCTCGGTCTGGATCACTTCAGGGTCGGTCTCGGCCGGGTCCAGCGCCTTGAACCGCGCCACAAGGCCCTCCATGGCCGCCCGCTCGGTATCGCTGGGCGCCCGGTAGGATTTGGCCGGCTTCACGAAGTCCTCGTAATAGGCGATCGCATAGCCCGCCAGCCGGTCCACGAAGGGCTCGGTCTCCGGCGTCGCGCCGGGCGAATAGCGCTCGATGAAGCCCCAGAGCTGCTCACGGGTCTGGACGTTGGCGGCAGAGACCAGGTTCAGGATCAGCGAGAAGCTGATTGACGAGCCGGATTGCGGCGGGTGTCCGTCATGGATGTGCCAGACCGGGTTCTCGATCTGCTTGTCCGGCTCCTGACCGGGATAGGCGGCCAGGTGCTGGCGGTATTCGTCGACGGCCTTTGGAATGACGTCGAAATGCAGGCGCTTGGCGGTTCTCGGCTTGGTGAACATGTAAAGCGACAGGCTTTCCTGCGGCGCGTAGCGCAGCCACTCCTCCACCGCCAGCCCGTTCCCCTTGGACTTGGAGATCTTCTCGCCGGAATCGTCCAGGAACAGCTCGTAGACGAACTGCACCGGCGGCTCGACGCCGAGGATCCGGCAGATCTTCGAATACACCGGCGCGTTGGCCTGGTGGTCCTTGCCGAACATTTCAAAATCAACGCCCAGCGCCGCCCAGCGCATGCCGAAATCGGGCTTCCACTGCAGCTTGGTGTTCCCGCCGGTGACCGGCAGGGTCACATCAGTCCCGTCCTCGTCCTCGAAGGTGATCTCGCCGGCCTTGGCGTCCACCTTTTTCATGGGCACGTAGAGCACCCGGCCGGTGGTGGGCGAGATCGGCAGGAAGGGCGAATAGGTCGCCTGGCGCTCCGCCCCCAGCGTCGGCAGCATCACCTCCATGATGGCGTCGAACTTCTCCAGCGCCCGCAGAAGCGCATCGTCGAAGGCGCCGGAGCGATATTGTTCGGTCGCGGAGAAAAATTCGTAGTCGAACCCGAAGCTGTCCAGGAAGCCGCGCAGGCGCGCATTATTGTGCTGGGCGAAGCCGTCGTGGATTTCGAACGGATCGGGCACGTCGGTGAGCGGCTTGCCCATATGGGCGTGCAGCATCTCCTGATTGGGCAGGTTGGCAGGCGCCTTGCGCATGCCGTCCATGTCGTCGGAGAAGCAGATCAGCCGGGTTGGAATCTCGTCGTTGGTGAGCACGCGAAAGGCGTGGCGCACCATGGAGGTGCGCGCCACTTCACCGAACGTGCCGATATGCGGCAAGCCCGACGGGCCGTATCCGGTCTCGAAGATCACCGCCTCGCCCTTGAGCCCCGCCTTCTCCACCCGTTTGAGGACGGCGCGCGCCTGTTCGAACGGCCAGGCCTTGGCGTTTTGCGCAAGCGAGACGTAGTCGGTCATGGGGCGGGTCGCTTCTTGATGACGGGAATGCCGAGCCGGTGAAGTATGCCCGCCGCGCGAGACGGTCAACACCGGGGCCTCCCCCAAAGCTCGCCCTTGCGCGCGGGCCGCTGAGCGCGCGAAGCTCCCGGCGACGGCATACGCCCAGACACTCATGCGAGGAGACCGCCATGGCCCAGGACATCTATCCGGTTCCGGAAAGCTTTAGCGATGCGCGCATAACCCCCGAAATCTATGCGGAGAAATACAGGCAGTCGGTGGAGGAGCCCGACGCGTTCTGGCGCGAGGAGCTGACGCGGCTGGACTGGTTCACCCGGCCCGAGCAGATCTCTGATGTGAGCTTTGACAAGGACGATCTTCATGTTCGCTGGTTTGAGGACGGGGTCCTGAACGCCAGCTATGAATGCATTGATCGGCATCTGAAGACCCGCGCCAACAAGGTGGCGCTGATCTGGGAGGGCGATAACCCGGCCTATCACCACGCCATCACCTACGCCCAGCTGCACAACCATGTGTGCCGCTTCGCCAACGAGCTGAAGAAGATCGGCGTGAAGAAGGGCGACCGCGTCACGCTGTACATGCCGATGATCCTGGAGGCCGCCTACGCCATGCTGGCGTGCGCGCGCATCGGCGCGGTGCACTCGGTGGTGTTCGGCGGCTTCAGCCCCGAGGCGCTGGCCGGCCGGATCGAGGATTGCGGCAGCGAGTTCGTCATCACCGCCGATCAGGGCGTGCGCGGCGGGCGCGGCGTGCCCTTGAAAGACAATGTCGACAAGGCGATCGAGATCTGCGGCGGGGTGAAGGCGGTGCTGTGCGTGCGCCATACCGGCGCGCCGGTGACCTGGGTGGAGGGCCGCGACCACTGGCACCACGAGCTGGGCCTTGAAGTGGACTCCAGGTGCGAGCCCGAACCCATAAAGGCGGAGGATCCGCTTTTCATCCTGTATACCTCGGGCTCCACCGGAAAACCCAAGGGCGTCCTGCACACCACCGGCGGCTATCTTCTGTGGACCGCCATGACCCACGCCTACACGTTCGACCATCGCGAGGAGGACGTGTTCTGGTGCACCGCCGATGTCGGCTGGGTCACCGGGCACAGCTATATCGTCTACGGACCGCTGGCCAACGGCGCCACATCTGTGATGTTCGAGGGCGTGCCCACCTGGCCGGGTCCAGACCGGGCCTGGCGGATCGTGGCCAAGCACAAGGTGTCGGTGATCTACACCGCGCCCACCGCCATCCGCGCGATCATGCGCATGGGCGACGAGCCGGTGAAGAAGCATGACCGCTCTTCCTTGCGCCTTTTGGGCAGTGTCGGCGAGCCGATCAATCCCGAGGCCTGGCGCTGGTATCACGAGGTGGTCGGCGACGGGCGCTGCCCCATCGTGGACACCTGGTGGCAGACAGAGACCGGCGGCCAGCTCATTACCGCCCTGCCCGGCGCCCACGCGCTGAAACCCGGCGCGGCGAGCTTTCCCATGTTCGGAGTGAAGCCCGCCCTCATGGACGCAGAAGGAAACCGCCTCCCCGACACCGGCGCCCAGGAAGGCAATCTGGTGCTGGAAGGCTCCTGGCCCGGACAGATGCGCACCGTCTATGGAGACCATCAGCGCTTTTACGAAACGTATTTCTCCGCCTATCCCGGCGTGTATTTCACCGGCGACGGGGCGCGGCGCGACTCCGACGGCTATTGGTGGATCACCGGCCGGGTGGACGACGTGCTCAACGTCTCCGGCCACCGGCTGGGCACCGCCGAAATCGAGAGCGCTCTGGTGCTTCACGAGCTTGTCGCCGAAGCCGCCGTCGTGGGCTATCCCCACGACCTGAAGGGCCAGGGTATTTATTGCTATGTCACCCTCATCGACGGGGTGGAGCCCACCAACGACACCGAGAAAGCGTTGAAAGACCATGTGAGAAAGGAGATCGGCCCGGTAGCGAGCCCGGACGTGATCCAGTTCACCCCCGCGCTGCCGAAGACCCGCTCGGGCAAGATCATGCGCCGCATCCTGCGCAAGATCGCCGAGGGCGAGTTCGACACGCTGGGCGACACCTCCACCCTCGCCGACCCGGGCGTCGTCGACGACCTGATCGAAGGACGCAAGGCTGCGCTGGAGTGAAGCTGGCCTAAAAGCCCCACTCCCAATGGGCGCTTTTGGGTCGCATCGATAATTATTGTGCGGCGCAGCAGAGCCCTTAAATCAAGTCCACACACTGGCTTGAGAGGGTTTAATGCGCTTCATCCCCTACGCTCTTGGCGGCTTCATGATGCTGCCGTTCGTCCTCTGGGCGGGTTTGTTCACCGTGTTTCCAGGGCCCAAGCCGGGCTTTTTCGACAGCCCCACGGCGTTCGCGCTGGTGGCGGTCTCGATCCCGCTGGTCGTGTTTCACTACATCGCGGCGCTCGCCTTCGTGGCCAACTCCATGGCCGGGCGCGCCGGCGAGGCGCTGCCGGTCTGGCGCCCCGCGCGCCTGGTGCAGCGCGCCATGGCGCCTCTGACTGCGCTCATGGCGGCGGCTGGCTGTGTCTGGGTCTACAGCGTGGGTGAAGGTCTGACCGCGGCCTCGGCGGTGGCCGGAGCCGGGATCGCCATGGCGCTTATCATGGCCGGAGCCCGCCGCGCGCGCTCCATCGACGCGCTGCTGGTTCATCCCGCGAGCCTGGCGCGGCGCGCGGCCGGCCTTGTCGGCCAGGCGGTGCTCGCCACGCCGGTCTTCGGTCACATGCTGCGTGAAGTGGTGCGAGACCCGCATCGGGCCGGGCCGCTCTTCATGCTCAACATCGCCCTGTTCATGGCGTTGATGGTGGCGCTGTTCGGATTTGCAGTTCTGGTCATCCCGGCCATGCTGGCGGTTCCGGTGATGGCGTATCTGCTCTTGTCTCTGGGCGCAGATTAACGCGCCGACACAACCGGCCCGCGCCAGCCTGAATGGCGCGCGGGCGGTTGCGGAGGACTAGCCTACACCTTGATGCGGCGCACTTTCTTGGCGACCGGCTTGGCCGGCTTGGCCGGAGCCGCTGCGGCTTCGGCCTTGGCTTCCTTGGCTTCTTTGGCTTCCTGCTTGAGGCGAGCCGCACGCAGGCGGTCGGTCTTGGCCTGACGCGCATCGTCTTCAGCACCAATAATGGCGCGCGCCACTTCATTGGTCTGGCTGATCTTGTCTTTGCGCACCGGTGCGCTCATCGGGGTGTCGGTGGTCGCCATGAAAGGCTCCTTGGTAAGAAAGCTCGAACATCAAAGGCCGGCGGCGCGCGGCTCCGCCCTGCTTGCGCGTATTTTACGAGGTAGAAGCGATAACGCACGGCGCTCAAAGCCGGGTCCGCCGCATCTCAAGACACCGACCGACGACCCCTGTGTCATCGGCCGGTCAAACCCCCGGGCCGGAGAGCCGACCGGGGCGCGCCGCACTTTGCAAGGCGCGCTTCGCACATGCGTCATATTATAAAGGAAATCCGCTGCACGGCAACGCCATGCCTGCCCAAGCATTGCCGGGCAGGCCATTGCACCATGCGCACACGGCCTGCTCAGCTGATCATTCGGGTTCGCCTGCGAGCGCGCCCAGGGGCGCGGGACGCGTTGAAAACGCGCAAACCAGACCCTGTTGAAGGCGCCGGTTTTCAAATCAGGAAGCATGGTAGCTGGGGGGAGACTTGAACTCCCGACCTCACGATTATGAGTCGTGCGCTCTAACCAGCTGAGCTACCCAGCCATGCCCTGCGCGGCGACCAGCGGTCGGCGCGGCGGAGGGAGGCGTATAGCGTTGCGCGCGCGGCGGCGCAAGCGCTTGCGGCGGCCCTGCCTGCGCGAGTTTCAGTGGCGGGTTCAAAGCGCGCCCTGATGCGAAAACGGGCGCAGCTGACGCCGCGCCCGCTCCCGGTCTGTTCTGGCGGTCGGCTCAGGCCGCGCGCACTCCGGCGAGGAATTGCTTCACCGCCTTTTCCAGCCCGTCCGCCTCGGTGTTCAAAGCGCCGGAGGCGCTGGAGACCTGGGCGGCGCACTGGCCGGTCTCGCTGGCCGCGGCGTCCACCCTGGAGATCGAGCCGGACACCTCCCGTGTACCGGCGGCCGCGTCCTGGGCCGCGCGGGTGATCTCGCTGGCGGCGGCGCGCTGCTCTTCCATGGCTGCGGCGATGGCCGAGGCGATGGTGTTCATCTCCCCGATCACTTGCGAGATAGAGCTCATGGCGTCCACCGCCTTGCCGGTGGCGCCCTGGATTCCGCCGATTTGGTCGGAGATCGAGCTGGTCGCCTTGCTGGTCTGTTCGGCCAGGGTCTTCACTTCGCTGGCCACGACCGCGAAGCCCTTGCCGGCCTCGCCCGCGCGCGCCGCCTCGATGGTGGCGTTCAGGGCCAGCAGATTGGTCTGCTCGGCGATGGCGTTGATCAGGCTGACGATATCGCCGATCTTGGCGGCGGCTTCGTTCAGCGCCGCGACGTCGCCATTGGTCTGCTGCACCCGGTCGGCGGCGTCCTGGGCGATCTCGGTGGAGCGGGCGATCTGCTGGGCGATCTCCGCGATGGAGCTGGTCATCTCCTCGGCTGCGGCGGCCACGGTGTCCACATTCTCGGCCGCGCGCGAGCTGGAAGCGTTCACCTGGGCCGTGGTGTCGCTGGCGCCGCGCGAGGACTGGTCCAGCGCCAGGGCGGCGGATTCCATCTCGTGGGCGGCTTCACCCACCTTGGAGAGCGCCCGGCTGGACACGTCCTCGAAGCTCGAGATCAGCGTCTCGATGGCGCGGGTGCGCTCGGCGCGGGCGGTTTCGTCCTCACTGCGTTCGGCCTCAAGACGGCGGCGTTCGATGGCGTTGTCGCGGAACACGTTGACCGCACGGGCCATGTCGCCGAGCTCGTCGCGGCCGCCCGAGTCCAGCTCCTCGCCGATCGTCCCGCTGGCCAGCGACTTCATGGCGTCGGTGAGACCCGAAAGGCGCGCCAGCAGATTGCGGCTGACATAAAGCCAGATGATCGCCCCGCCCGCCGCGATGGACAGCAGAGCAAAGGCGATCAGCGTGATTTGACCGGTGGCGATGGCGGCCTGCCCGGAGACGCTGGCGCCGGCCTGGTCTTCCAGAGCGGCGACGCGGGTGTCCTCCACCAGCTGGGCGAGGGCCGCGTCCATGATGCGCGCATCCTCCACCAGCAGATCGACGTCCTCGATGCGCGACAGCTCGGCGCTGCGCAGGGCGAACAGCCCCTGCTCGCCCTGCGCCCGCTCCAGCAGGCGTTCGGCCGGCGTGCGGATCGCGTCGGTGACGGCATCGCCGAGAATCGCCAGATTGATGGACAGCTCGTCGGCGGCGAATTCGAAGTCCTCGCGCACCGCGTCAACTTCGGCGCTGGTCCCCACCCCAGCGAGTTCGGCGTAGCGGGCCACGGACAGATTGAGCGCCATATTCGTGCGCAAGAGGGTCTCGATATCGGCAGGATCGGTCGTCTGGTCCAGAGCGATTTCAAGCGCAGCAGAGGATTCCGCCCGGTCACGCAGGGCGGCGTTCATGCCGGATTCGCGCGCGGTGCGCGCTTCAAGCTTGTCCTCAACCGGACCGGCGGCCGCCTCCACCGCATCGGCGACCCCGCTCAAAGCGTCTTCCAGCTCGGCCACCCGCGCGGCCGCCACGCCGCTGTCACGTAGACCGGCGACGGCCGTGGAGGCCTCCTCCATCAGCGAAGTCAGGCGCGAGGCGGAGACCTGCATGTCCACCGCGTCGCGCGAGCGCGAGAACGCGGCCAGCTCACCGGCGATGGCGCTGGAGGCGGCGTTGAGCGCCTGGGCCGCGGCGGCGCGCGGTGCGGTCTCCTCGACCACCACGTCAAGCGAGCCCTTCGCGCCCATGAATGCGAAAACGCCGGCGGCGACGCCGGCGAGCGACAGGGCGATAATCCCCGCGAAGGCCGCGATCAGTCTTGTACGCACGGATTGGAGCTGGACGGCCATGGCCTGAATCCCCTGATATGGTTAATCATCGAAGGCCTGAAAAAAGCGGCGCGGGCTTCTTTGCGTCCCGCGCCGCTCGTTCAGACCGAAGCCTTAGTCTGCGAAGCCGAAGTCGAAGCGGCGCTCGACACCTTCGGTGGGCTCGGCCGCAGCGACATAGCGCCAGTTTTCAAGAGCGCGCATGACCGAGCGCTCGAAGATCCCGGCCGGGGTCGCTTCCACGACCTCGACGTCGGAAACAATCCCTTCCTCGCTCACATTGTAGCGAACGACCACATGGCCCTCGATTTCACGGCGCTCGGCGGCGCGCGGAAACTCCGGAGCCTCCGCCTGGACCAGTTCACGCTCCTGCGCGAATGCAGGCGCCGCCTGCAGACCCGCCAGCATGGACACCGCGACGAAGACACCAGCGAACTTTTTCATGACTCACACCCGACCCTGTTCTAACGCCCGTTTTTTACAAACAGGCCTCTACTACCCAATGACCTGCACCGTACGGAGCGTAGTCCGCTCTCGCCTGCGCGGTAGGTATCGTTATGGGGGAGATTGCTTGCCGTCAGCTTAACGACCCTGTCGGTCGCGCTGGAAAACGCCGGAACCATCTGGTTCAAATCAGAAAAGCCGGATCCAGATCAGCATTCGACGCGATCAGCGCAGGCTCCTGTCTCAATTTCAACGGTTACATGGTCGAGGCCGAATTCAACCGTCAGGCGATGCTTGACCGCGCTAAGCGTTTCGCTCACATCGGCGGCCTCGTCGATGCGCACATGCAGGGTCGCCATGGGCCGCTCAGGCGTCAGGCACCAGACATGGAGATGATGCACGTCCTCCACCCCGGCCACGCGCGCCACCAGATCGGCGCGGATCGCCTCGGGATCGACACCGCGCGGCGCGGCCTCCAGCAGCACCCGGCCTGAATCGCGCAGCAGCCGGAACGCGCTCACCGTGATCAGCGCGGCGATGAGCATGGACAGGAGCGGATCGATCGGGGTCCAGCCGGTGATGAGGATCACCCCCGCCGCCACAAGCGCCGCGACGGAGCCGAGCAGATCGCCCATCACATGGACCAGCGCCCCTCGAATATTGAGATTGTCCCGGTCGGCCCCCTGCAGCACCGCAAAGGCGGCGATATTCACCGCCAGCCCCATAGCGGCCACGACCAGCATGCCCGAGGCGAGCACCGGCTGGGGATCAAAAAGACGCGCCACCGCTTCGGACAGGATCCAGACCACCAGCACGATGAGCGTCACCGCATTGGCGAAGGCGGCCAGGATCTGCAGCCGGTCAAAGCCATAGGTGCGCACCGCATCGGCCGGCCGGCGTGACAGCCGGAAGGCGAGCCAGGCCAGGAACAGCGCGGCAAAGTCGGTGAGCATGTGAGCCGCGTCAGCCAGCAGCGCCAGCGATCCGGTGACCAGCCCACCCACAAGCTCGGCCAGCATGAAGGCGCCGGTCAGCCCGGCGGCGATCAGCGTGCGCCGCTCATTGCTCTCGCTCACCGCCGCGTGGTGGTGATGCCCGTGCCCATGGGAGTGATCGTGCCCGTGGTCGTGATCATGAGAAGAGTGATCGTGCGCCATGACGCAGGTTTAACCTGCGCCGGGCGGGTCGGGAAAGGGCTCGGCCGAACCTTGTTGGCGGATGCGGCGCGCTCGAAATCATGCGATATTCGCACGATGAAAGCTGAGACGCCCGACCAGTATTTCTCCACGCGCGAGGCGCCCATGGCGGCGCTGGCGGTCGCCGTGCGCGGGCGAGTCAGGGCGCGCGCCCCGCATCTGACCGAGGCGCTCGCCTGGGGATTTCCCTGCTACACAGGCAATGAGAGGGTCTTCTCCATCATCGCCCACAAGGGCCATGTGAACCTGCAGCTCTGGAACGGGGCGCGGCTTGCGGGCGACCATCTGCGCATCGCAGGGACCGGCGCACAGCTTCGCCATGTGAAACTGAAGACGGCCGCCGAGATCGACTCCGGGCTCGACGCGATCATCGACGCGGCCGTGGCGCTCGACCGCACCGATCCACAGCTTGTGCGCTAAGGCTCAGCCGCCGCCCACGCCACCTCCACCCAGGAAACAGCCACCGTCGTCCCTCTTGGCGCGCCGTCTGAACGACGCTGCAAAACCCCAACGCAGTAAGGGTTTCTGCGCCGTTTCGGCCGCTCACCCGGGGCGTGAGCCTTGATGTTGCGCGTGCGAGCGGACTTGACGCGCTGCGGTGTAACGGTCTCATTTGGCGCCAAATTCGGGCGGGCTGATCGGCCCGCACAAGATTTACAAGGAGACGGACCATGGCCTCAGAAGATCCGATCGTCATTGTCGGCATGGCGCGCACCCCCATGGGCGGCCTGCTCGGCGAGCTTTCCGCCCTGTCCGCCAACGAGCTGGGCGCCGAGGCGGTGAAGGCCGCCCTGGCCGAAGCCGGCGTCGCGGGCGAAGACGTGGACATGATTTTGATGGGCAACGTGCTCGGCGCCGGCCAGGGCCAGGCCCCGGCGCGCCAGTCGGCCATCAAGGCGGGCCTGCCCAAATCGGTGGAAGCCACCACGCTGAACAAGATGTGCGGCTCGGGCATGCAGGCGGCGATCCTGGGCCGTTCGGCCATCGCGGCGGGCGACGCCAGCGTCATCGTGGCCGGCGGCATGGAGTCCATGACCAACGCGCCCCACCTACTGCCCAATCACCGCACCGGCTTTAAGTACGGCCATGACGTGATCAAGGACCATATGGCCCAGGACGGTCTGGAGGACGCCTATGAGAAGAAGGCGATGGGCGTCTATGCCGACATGATTGCGCGGGAGAACCAGTTCACCCGCGAGGACCAGGACGCCTACGCCCTCGAGACCCTGGCGCGCGCCACCAAGGCCACCGAAAGCGGCGCCTTCAAACGCGAGATCACGCCGATCACCATCAAGGACCGCAAGGGCGAGACGGTGGTCGACACCGACGAGCTGCCCCGGCGCGCCCGCCCGGACAAGATCCCGAGCCTCAAACCCGCCTTCAGCCCCGACGGCACGGTGACCGCCGCCAACGCCTCGGCGATCTCCGACGGCGCAGCCGCCCTGGTAATGATGCGCCTGTCCGAGGCCGAGCGCCGCGGCCTGAAACCGCTGGCCAAGATCACCGCCACCGCCGCCCACGCCCACGAGCCGGCGTATTTCACCACCGCCCCGGTGCCCGCCATGCGCAAAGTGCTGGAGAAAGCCGGCTGGCAGGTGAACGACGTCGATCTGTGGGAGATCAACGAAGCCTTCGCCGTGGTGCCGATGATCGCGATGAAGGAGCTGGGCATCACCCACGACATCATCAACATCCATGGCGGCGCCTGTGCCCTGGGTCACCCCATCGGCGCCTCCGGCGCGCGCATCATGACCACGCTGATCAGCGCCATGGAGCAGAAAGACGTCAAAAAAGGCGTCGCATCACTCTGCATCGGCGGCGGCGAAGCCACTGCGGTGGCCATCGAGCGCTTCTAGGTTCGCCAGCGCCTGACATGACAAGCCCCGCCGGAGCAATCCGGCGGGGCTTTTATTTTGTCCTTGTCCTGCGCGAGGTCCCGGCTCGGCGTCCGTAGCTCACCAGCGCGGGCGGCTCTCGTGTCAGCGATCCGGATCGGTGTCGAAGCTGAAATCGTCGAGCGAGTTTATCGCGGTGTTCAACGCGTCGCCCCAGCCGCGCGACAGGTAGGTGAAGTAGGGATCATCCGGCTCAAACCGCTTTTCGCGACCGGACTTGAACGCGTCCCTGCGATACGTCTGAAGGTCGAGCGGCATGCCGACGGAAAGATTGGCCTTCAGCGTGGAGTCGAAGGACAGGAGCAGCAGCTTCACCGCCGCTTCAAAGGTCATGTCCTTTCGATACCCCCTCAGCAGGATCGGCCGGCCATACTTGGTCTCGCCGACCTGGAAGAACGGGTTTTCGTCGCTGGCCTCGATGAAATTGCCTTCGGGATAGACCAGGAAGAGGCGCGGCTCGGATCCGGCGATCTGTCCGCCCAGGATTACCGTGGCGCTGAAGGTGGATTCACTTTCCGGCCCCTTGGCGGACTGGCTCTGCACAACTTCGCGCAGCACCTCGCCGATTAGCTTGGCGACCTGGAACATGGTCCCGGCATGGAGCACGGTGGGCTGGCGATCCTCGGGCGCTTTCATGCGCTCATTGAGGATGCTGACCACGGCCTGGGTGGTCGCCAGATTGCCCGCGGTCATGAGCGTGATCACGCGCTCGCCCGGATTGGTCCAGGTGAACATTTTGCGGAAGGTGAAAATATTATCGACGCCGGCGTTTGTGCGGGTGTCGGACATGAAGACCAGGCCGTGGTCAAGGCGCAGGCCGACGCAGTAGGTCATGAATGAAGATCCGCAGTGGCGCAGTTTGAATTGGCGTCATTGCGATACGCCTGATCAAGCCGTCAGGCAAACGCTCAATGTCCTGCCCGCCTGAGGACGGCGCGGCGTGCGCACCAGAAATGACACACACCGCCGCAGCGATCCGGCGGGACTTTTGTGTTGTGGCCTGCGGGAGGTCCCGGCCCTGCAGGCTGCGCCCCTGGCCGGAAATTTAAAATCTGAAATCTGAATTGAAGTCCCGGACGAGCCGGAAGCGCGATGATCCGGGACCGTTCGCCGGCAAAACTGCGATCCCCTAAGCCGCCCCAGCCGCGAGGTCGCCAGCACGTTGGCTCTGTGCACGCTGGTCAAACGCCTCTTGCGCCCGGCGGACGAGGCGCGGGCCGGGATGGCGCGCACATGGTTAACGGTGCATTGATGCGGTGCCAGCGAGGCTGTCTCCTCCTTCATTGCAGGAGCATGCCGGCCATGGTCGATTATGATCTCGCCATCATCGGGGCTGGATGCGCCGGCCTCTCTCTCGGTGCCCGCCTTGCAGAGCAAGCGGCGGATCTGCGTGTGGTTCTGATCGACCCGCGCGCCGACTATCACGATGACCGCACGTTTTGCTTCTGGAGCGACGGGAGCGCTGCGCTGGACAATCTGGCAAGCGCGCGCTGGCCAGCATGGCGGTTCTCGCAAGCCGGCGGTGCCACCCATGTGCACACCGCGCCGGGAATCGCCTACGTGATGGTTCGCGGAGCCGATTTTTACGCCGATGCGCGCACGCGCCTGTCAGGGACGAATGTGGACCTGCGCCTCAATACGCGCGCCACACGCCTTGAGGAAACTGAATGCGGCGTCTTGATTCACCTGAACGGCGCGAACGCCCTCAAGGCGCGTCACGTCGTGGACACCAGGCCTGATCGCGCCGCGCCGGCGCTGCTTCACCAGGTTTTTCTTGGACTGGAAATAGAGACCGACACCGATCAATTCGATCCCGGCGTGGCCGGCGTGATGGATGGGCTGACGGGCGCTCAGGACGCGGTGTCGTTTCTCTACACACTCCCCCTCACGCCGCGGCGCGCCCTTGTGGAATGGACCCGGTTTGCCATCAGGCCAACCGCGCCGGACACGCTGCGCGCTGATCTGGACGCCGCGCTGACCCGTAACGGCGTCGGTCGTTTTACCATCATGCGGCAGGAAGGCGGTGTTCTGCCCATGGGCGCGGTGGCCAGCCCGTATTCGAATTCAGCCCGGATCGTCAAAGCCGGCGCCGGTGGCGGCGCCGTACGTGCAGCCACCGGCTACGCCTTTCAGAGGATCCAGCGCTGGGCCGATATCTGCGCCGCGCAGTTGGCCCAGGGCCGCGGCCCGACCGGCCACCCTCGCGAGCCGGTCTGGCGATCGGCCATGGACGAGGTGTTCCTCAAGGCTCTGCGCGCCGATCCGCAGGCGGGAGCGGGCTATTTCATGAGTCTTGCGCGCCGCATGCCCGCCGATGCGCTGGTCCGCTTCATGTCCGACACGGCGGGCCCGGCCGATCTGGCACGCGTCGTTACTGCGCTGCCACCTGGCCCCTTTCTATCGGCCCTCACCGCTGCCCCGCACCGCAGCGCAGACGCCATCGGCGAGGAGCGGTTCGCTTGATCGCGGATATGCCGGTCGAGACCCGAGTCTATTTGCCATTGGCGATCATCGCCTGCGTGCTGGCTGGCGCGGGTGCGCAGGCTCCCGGCCTGCCGGTTCAAATTGGCGTCCTCGCGTTCGGCATCATCGTCTTCGGCTTGCCTCACGGGGCGCTGGATCCGCTCGTCGCCTTGCGGGCGGGCCTGATGCGAAGCCGGTCCCGCGTCGTGATGTTCCATCTGGCTTACGGCGCGGCTGCAGGTGGCGTGCTTCTGGCTTGGAATGGCGCACCGGCGGCGGCGCTGGCGGGGTTTCTTGTCGCCTCTGCGTATCATTTCGCTGGCGACTGGTTTCGCCGCGGCGTGGCGGCGCGGCTGCTTCTCGGCTCAGCGATTCTAAGTCTTCCTGCGGCGGCGCACACCGTCGAGGTCGCGACCCTTTATGCCGTGCTGTCCGGCGATGCCGCACCGACCATTGCAGAAATCCAGGCGCGCCTGGCCCCGGCCTGGCTGATCATAGTCCTTACAGCGATCCTCGCGCTGGCGCGTGGCGGGCGCGGAGCAGCCGCGCTCGAACTTTGCGCCATAGCCGCAACGGCGTGGCTTCTGCCCCCATTGGTGTTCTTCGGTTTGTACTTTTGCAGTCTGCACAGCCCGCGCCATTTCCTGACGCTCTGGCGCAGCTTTGATGCCCGCAGGGCGTCAGCGCTCTGCGCAGCCGCCTATACCGGGCTCGCGGCCATGGCGGCTGCCATCGCCTGGGCGATGGCGGCGACAACTACGCCTGATATGTCGCAAGTGAGCGCAGCAAGCGTGCAGATTGTGTTCATGGGCCTGGCAGCCCTGACTGCGCCCCACATGATCGTCACCACCCTTGCCGACCGCAATACGCCTTTGAAGACCGCACATGCGACACTCATCGTTAATACTAAACAGGCTCACTGATCCCCTATAACCCAGGGAGGTTGTTTGGTGTTGACTTCAAGCTTGCGCCGTCGATCCGGATTGGTCCTGCAATCCGGCCTCGAACAGAGATCCGGTTTGCGTCCGGCGCCCGGGCTGAATTTCAGCAGTTTGCAACGCGGCAATCGCGCAGGTTCGGAGACGTCCGGGGCCGCCTATATCGCTCTGGAAATCGGCGGGGGTGCTAACGATATTCCGCTCGCCGCACGCATGGTGGGGGCGTTCTCCGTTGTGGCCTTCCTGGCGGTGTGCGCGGCTTTCGTCACTCATTTGCTGACCCCGCCCGCCGCGGACGGCGGCTTGACGGCCGCGTCCCTGGCCGGTTTCGCCTTCGCCGCAGTGGTGGCCGCCACCTCGATTGTGCTGGGCGTAATCGTCGCTCGCTCGGTCGCGCGCCCGGTGACGCAGATCACCAGCGTTATGGAGCGCCTGGCCGGCGGGGACCTTGATGCCCGCCTGGAGATGAGGGCCACTGCCGACGAAATCGGCCGGATGACCCGCGCAATCTCCACGTTCCGCGATCAGGCGATCGAGCACCGAAACGCCGCCGAGCAACGCGAGCGCGAACGCGCCGAGGTGACCGCGGAGCGTGAACGGGTGCGCACCCGGATGGCTGAAGGCCTGAAGGCCCAGATCGGTGAGAAAGTCTCCAGCGTGCTGACCGAGATTGAGTCCATGCGCCGCCTGTCCAGCCTGATGCAGGAAGCCCATCAACTGGCGCTGGGCCAGTACGAGGCGGTGGACGCCAGCTCGCTGCGCAATGTCCAGGTAACGGCGGAGTTCGCCGGCGCGGTCGACACGCTGTCTGACTGCGCCCGGGCGATCCGCGAGTCACTGGACGCCTCGACCCGGACCACCGAGCGCGCTGCCCAGCGCGCCAGTCAGGCCGAGAGCGATCTTGGACAGCTCACCCGGTCGGCAGAAACCATTACAAAGATCATCGAACTGATCAGCTCCATAGCCGCGCAAACCAAGATTCTCGCCCTCAACGCCCAGGTCGAGGCCGTGCGGGCCGGCAGCGCCGGCACCTCATTCATTGTCGTGGCCGAAGAGGTCAAGGCGCTCTCGGCCCAGACCTTCAACGCGGTTGAGGAAGTCGTCGCGCAAGTGGAAAACGTGCGCAGCCAGATCGGCGGCACAGTGGAAAGTGTGCGCAGCATCATCACCGACGTTAAAGCGATCGACCAATCGTCCCGCGATATTTCCACCCGGGTGGAAGAACAGCTTGCCGCCATGGACTCAGTCTCGCGCAGCGCCCGGGACGCCCGCCAGGGCAGCGAGGCGGTGCGCACCGCCGCCGACACGCTTAGCGAAACCGGCGTCCAGACCAGCGCCGCTGTTGAAAAAGTCGAGCACGGGGCCGGCCAGATCGGATCGGCCGCGCGCCAGCTTGAAGCTGAATTTGAACGCTATCTCGAAGAAATCCGCAACCAGGACGCGGCCTGACACCAAGGAGTCCAGCCATGCCGGAAACTTTCCTCACCCTTCTTGTGCAATACAGCTTTTGGCTTGGCTTCTCGGCCATGGCCGCAGGGGCGCTTTATTTCGCTCTGGAGCGCCAAAGTCTGGCGGTGGAATATCAGATGGTCGCCACGCTCAGCGCGGCGCTGGTCGCCATCGCGGCGATCAACTACTGGACCATGAAGGATATCGGGCTCACGCTTGATGCCGAAGGTGCGCTGATCTTCCCAACCCATTTTCGTTATATCGACTGGCTTTTGACCACGCCGATGCTGCTGGCCATCATTCCGGTCCTGTTGAATATGGAGCGCGGCGTGACCGGCCTGATGACCAAGCTTCTGGTCGCAGACGTAATCATGATCGCCGCCGGATATGTCGGCGAAACCTCGATCAATCAGGGTCTGTTTCCAACCGTTATCGGCTGGCTATTCTACGCGGTGGGCATGCTCGCTTTCGCCTTCATCGTGTACGTGCTTTACGGCGCGATGAGCAGCGCACAGGCTCAGCTTCCTCCAGAGCGGGCGCGGGCCATTGGCCGGCTGAAGCTGTTCGTGACGTTTGGATGGCTGATTTATCCGGCCGGCTTTTTCTTCACCCTTGTGGGCGACGGCACCACGGCGGCCCTGATCCGCGAGCTGGTGTATAATTTTGCCGATATCATCAACAAGGTCGGCTTCTGCATGATCGCCGTGGCCGCAGCGAAATCCGCCTCTTATGTGCGAGTCGGATCGCCCCAGGCCGCCGCTGAATAACATCCAAAGTGCCAGCACTATAATAGCCAACGCGTAAAAAGCCCCGCCAGTCAAAGCTGGCGGGGCTTTTTTGTTGGGGAGTCAGCCGGCGGGATTTGCCGGACGTGCCGGAAGCATGATGAGCCCGACCCTTCCCGCCCCCTAGGGGAGGAAAGCGCAAACCCTCAAGCCGCCGCCCGCGCCTTGCTCACACGCTTTGCGACCGCTTCGGCAAACTTCATCGTTCCCGCGCTTCCGCCCAGATCTGTCGTACGTTCGCCGGATTTCAGCTCGGCTTCCAGGGCTGTGTCCAGGCGGTCAGCGGCGGCGTCCTCGTTCAGGCCGTGGCGCAGCAGCATGGCGGCGCTGGCGATGGCACCGCCGGGGTTGGCGATGCCCTTGCCGGCAATGTCCGGCGCAGAGCCGTGGATCGGTTCAAACAGGCCGGGGCCGGAAACCCCGAGGCTGGCGCTGCCCAGAAGGCCGATGGAGCCCGCAATCACGGCGGCTTCATCGGAGAGGATGTCACCGAACAGATTCTCCGTGACGATGACGTCGAAGCGCGCCGGCCCTGTAACCAGCGCCATGGCGGCTGCGTCCACATACAGATGGTCCAGCGCCACGTCGGGAAAATCGCTTGAGAGCGCGGTCACCGTACGCCGCCAGAGCCTTGAGGTCGCCAGCACGTTGGCCTTGTCCACGCTGGTTAAACGCCCCTTGCGGCCGGCGGCGGCGCGAAACGCGATGCGGGCAATGCGCGCCACCTCGTCACGCGAATAGGCGCAGCCATCAAAGGCCTGCTCGTCGCCCTCGTGCTTTTCGCCGAAATACAGCCCGCCGGTGAGCTCGCGCACGATCAGAACATCGGCGCCGCGCACCCGGTCGGCTTTCAGCGGCGAGAGATCCTCCAGCCCTTCAAACACCTTCACCGGGCGCAGATTTGCAAACAGCCCCAAAGCCTTGCGGATACCCAAAAGGCCCTTCTCGGGCCGCTCGGGCGCGTCGTCCCAGGCCGGTCCGCCCACCGCGCCCAGAAAGATCGCGTCGGCGGCCTTCGCCTTGGCGAGAGTCTCGTCAGGCAGGGGTGTTCCGGCCTGATCGATGGCGGCGCCGCCGAACGGCGCGTCGTCAAAGGCCAGATCCAGCCCCTCCGCCGACGCGGCGGCTTCAAGGCAGAGCTTTGCAGCGGTAGCGACTTCCGGACCGATCCCGTCGCCGGGCAACATCAAGATCTTATGGCTCATCGGGCGCGCGCCTCGAAGGCGGCGATGGCGTCCGATTGCCCCAGAATGAAGCCCAGCGGATCGACGCCCTCCAGAAGGCAGGTGCGCGCGAACGGCTCCAGCGTGAAGCGGGCTGAGATGTCTCCGGCCCGGACCGTCTGGGTCTCTACATCGATCTCGACGTCAATCCCGGGCCGATCCAGAAGCGCGGCGTGGGCCGCCTCCTCGATCTCGCAGACCACAAGGCCGTTTTTCAGCGCGTTGGACTTGAAGATGTCCGCAGCGCGCGAGGTGATCACCGCCTGAAAGCCGAAATCGCGCAACGCCCAGGGCGCATGCTCGCGCGAGGACCCGCAGCCAAAATTATCACCGGCCACGAGAATGGCGTGGGTGGAGGTATCGACCGTGTTGAGCGGATGCCCGGTCTTCTCCACACCGTCGCTGAAGCGCCAGTCTGCAAAGCAGGCGTCAGCCAGAGCGTCGCGCCCGGTGGTGGTGAGGAAGCGGGCCGGGATGATCTGGTCGGTGTCGATATTGGCCTCCTTCAGGACGAAGGTGGCGCTGTTGATATAGCGGATCGGCTCACTGAGCATGGCTGGCCTCCAGGATGCGGCGCGGATCGGCGATGGCGCCGGCGACGGCGGATGCGGCGGCGGTGGCGGGGCTCGCCAGCACCGTGCGCACGCCCTTGCCCTGACGTCCGGCGAAATTGCGGTTCGAGGTGGAGATGACCCGCTCGCCCGGCTTGCCGGTGTCGCCGTTCATGGCGATGCACATGGAGCAGCCCGGCTCGCGCCATTGCGCGCCCGCGGTGGTGAAGATCGAATCCAGACCCTCGGCCTCGGCGGCGCGCTTGACCGCTTCGGAGCCCGGCACGACCAGCATGCGTACCCCGGCCTTCACGTGGCGCCCGGCCATCACCGCCGCCGCCTCGCGCAGGTCAGAGAGGCGCGCATTGGTGCATGAGCCGATGAAAACGGTGTCGATGGTCTCGCCCATGAGCGCTTCGCCGGGCTTGAAGCCCATATAGGCCAGCGCCCGGGCCGATTCCGGCCCGCTGGGCATGGGCGCGACGGCGTCCACCGGCGCGGCCATGTCCGGGCTGTCGCCCCAGGTGACCATGGGCGACACGCGCGATCCGTCGATGCGCACCTCGGCGTCGAACAACGCGCCGGGATCGGATTTCAGCTGCGCCCAGCGTTTGCGCGCCGCTTCAAACGCGGCGCCCTTGGGCGCGTATTTGCGGCCGCGCAGATAGTCCAGCGTGGTTTCGTCCGGGGCGATCAGACCGGCGCGCGCGCCGGCTTCGATGGACATGTTGCACACCGTCATGCGCTCCTCCATGGAGAGCGCTTCGATGGCCGAACCCGCGTATTCGATGACATGACCGGAGGCGCCGCCGGCGCCCAGCTCGGCGATGATCGCCAGGATCAGGTCTTTGGCCGAGACTCCGGCGCGCAGCTCGCCGTCCACCGTGACGCGCATGGTCTTGGGGCGGCGCTGCAGCAGGCACTGGGTGGCCAGCACATGGCCCACCTCGGTGGTGCCGATTCCAAACGCCAGCGCGCCGAACGCGCCGTGTGTGGCGGTGTGGCTGTCGCCGCAGACAATGGTCTGACCCGGCTGGGTCAGGCCCAGCTCCGGCCCGATAACGTGGACGATGCCGCGGTCTTCGCTGTCCCAGCCGGCGAGCCGGACGCCGTGGCGACGGCAATTGTCCTCCAGCCGGCGCACCTGGCTTTCGGCGGCCTTGGTGGCGTAGATCGGCTTTGCGCCCGGCGCCCGCGGCGTGGTGGGCGTGGCGTGATCCAGCGTCGCAAACGTCAGCTCCGGACGGCGCACCGTGAGGCCGCGATCCTCGATGGCCTTGAACGCCTGCGGGCTCGTCACTTCGTGGATCAAATGCAGGTCGATGTAGAGCACGCCCGGCGCGGCCTGAGTTTCGGCGACCGCCTGGTGAGCGTCCCAGATCTTTTCAAACAGGGTCTTGGCCATGAGATCAGCTCGCTTTCCGGCGCGGCGTTGAAGGGGGTGTTGGAGCGGGGGCGGGAAACGCCGACGCCGAGGCGGGTTCGATATGATCCAGCCAGCCCCACCGATCTTCGGTGGCCCCGTCAAACAGGCCGAAGAACCTGTCCATGATCAGCTTGGTGACCGGCCCGGCGCCCTTGGCGCGCGTGGGCTTGTCGTCCACTGAACGGATCGGCGTGATTTCCGCCGCCGTGCCCGTGAAGAAGGCCTCGTCGCAAAGATACAGCATCTCGCGCGGCAGGGCCTGCTCGACCACCTCGATGCCTTCGGCTTTCGCCAGCTTGATCACGCTGTCGCGGGTGATGCCCTGCAGGATCGAGCTCGCCGCCGGCGGGGTCATCAGACGTCCGTTATGGACGAGGAACAAATTCTCGCCCGCGCCTTCAGACAGGCGCCCGTCCACGTCCAGCCCGATGCCCTCGGCGTAGCCGCGCGACTTGGCTTCGCGGCTGATCAGATAGCTGGAGAGGTAGTTGCCGCCCGCCTTCGCGCCGGTGGGCGCGGTGTTGGGCGCCAGCCGGTTCCAGCTGGACACGCACACGTCCACGCCTTCGGCCCGGGCGGTTTCGCCCAGATAGGCGCCCCACGCAAAGGCCGCGATCATCACCTCGATGGGCGTATCGGCGGCGGGCACCACCCCGATGGATCCATAGCCGATGAAGGCGATTGGCCGGATATAGGCCGAGGCCAGCTCGTTGGCCTTGGTGATCTCTTTGCACGCCGCAATCAGCGTCTCTTCGTCGAACGGCAGCTCCAGCGAATAGATGCGCGCGCTGTCGATCATCCGGCGCACATGTTCGGCCAGGCGAAACACCGCCGGGCCCTTCGGCGTCTCATAGACGCGGATGCCCTCGAACATGGAGGTGCCGTAGTGCAGGGCGTGGCTGAGCACGTGCACCTGGGCGTCCGCCCAGGGAATGATCTCACCGTTTCGCCAGATGTATTTTGCTTCATTGATGGCCATGTGCGTCTCCTTCAGGCCGCAGCGGTGTGTTCGCGGGCGCGGCGGCGGCGCACGGCGAGAGCGTTGTTGAGCGCGTCGACATAGGCCGAGGCGCAGGCGGGGATGATGTCGCGGGCGCGTGCGCGTCCGGTGAAAATCTCGCCGAACACTTCGGCTTTCAGCTCCACCAGGACATCGGCGGCCTGGTCGGCGCCGCCCTCCGCATCGGGCTCAGCGGCGACGTATTGCATGTCGATGTCCTCGACCCGGCCCGGCGCCTCCATGATCTGGCTTATCGCGGTGTAGGCGGCGTCCATGGCGCCCGGCGCACTGGCCAGATCGCTCATGCGTCCGCGGGTGCGGTGCTCCAGCTCCACCCGGGCCACCGGGTGGGCGTTAGCGGCGGCCAGCGAGCGGATCTCCATCCGGTTCAGGCGCCAGTCGGGCTCGCCGCCGGTTTCGTCCGACAGGATCGAGGTCAGCCGTGCGGCGTCCACCAGTCCCACTTCGTCGGCGACAGCCTTGAAGCGGGTGAAGGCCGAATTCAGCGTTTCAGCGTCCAGCTCATAGCCCAGCTCCGCGGCGCGCGCCTTCAGGGCGTGCTTGCCCGAATGCTTGCCCAGAACGATCTGGTTGGAGGCCAGCCCCACATCTTCGGCCCGCATGATCTCGTAAGTCTCCCGGTGCTTCAGCACGCCGTGCTGGTGAATGCCGCTCTCATGGGCGAAGGCGTTGGCGCCCACGATGGCCTTGTTGCGCGGCGTGTGAGTGTTGGTGATCTGGGACAAGGTGCGGCTGGCCGCCATGATCTGTGTCGTGTCGATATTTGTGGTCAGCCCGAACGCGTCGCGGCGGGTGCGCAGCGCCATCACCGCGTCCTCCAGGGCGCAGTTTCCGGCCCGCTCGCCAATGCCGTTGACGGCGCACTCGATCTGGCGCGCGCCGCCGCGCACGGCGGCCAGCGAATTGGCCACCGCCATGCCCAGATCATCGTGGCAGTGGGCCGAGAAGATCACTTCACCCGCCTTGCTGACCTTCTTGGTCAGCATCTGGAACAGGGAGAAAATCTCCTCCGGCGTGGCGTAGCCGACCGTGTCGGGGACGTTCAACGTCTGCGCGCCGGCCTCAGCCGCCACCGACAGCGCCTCGACCAGGAAGCCCTTCTCGGTGCGGATCGCGTCCTCGGCGGAGAACTCCACATCATCGGAGAAGGTGCGCGCCAGGGTGACCATGTCCTTGATCCGGGTGAGGATCTCGGCCGGGGTCATGTTCAGCTTGTGCTCGCGGTGAAGCGGGCTGGTGCCCAGAAACACGTGGATGCGCTTGTTCTTCGCCGGCGCCAGCGCCTTGGCCGCCGCCTCGATATCGCCCGGCGTCGCGCGCGCCAGCGAGCAGATGGCGGGCCCCTCGATCTCCGAGGCGATGCGGTGGATGGCGGCGCTGTCGCCCGGGCTCGCCGCAGCGAAACCGGCCTCGATCACGTCGACCTTCAGGGCGGCCAGCGCCCGCGCCATTTTCAGCTTGCCGGCCTCGGTCATGGAGAAGCCGGGCGCCTGCTCGCCGTCGCGCAGCGTGGTGTCGAATATGGTGACGTTGCGGGTCATGATGCGCGCTCCAGATAGGGCGAATGGATCTCGTGGCGGTGCACCGCGGTGACGCCGTAGACTTTCTCCACGTGGCGGGAGAGCACCTCGATGCGCCGCCCTGCATCGCGCGCCGTCACCGACAGTGACAGCCGCGCCGGACCCTCGCCGGTCTCGGCCATGTCGATGGCGCAGACTTCAAAGCCCTTGCGCTCGACAAGCCCGATGAGGCGGAGGACCGCGCCCTCGGCGCGCGCGAAATCAATGTCCAGGCGGTGGGTCATGGTCAGGCCTCCATCATGTCGGCGTTGGACGCGCCCGGCGGCACCAGCGGCCAGACGTTCTCTTTGGGGTCGATGCGCACATGCATCAGGATCGGACCCTTGGCGGCGAGCAGGCGGTCGATCGCGCCATCGACTTCGTCGCGGCGATCGATGGTGAACGCTTCCAGGCCGAAGGACCGGGCGAGCTCGGCGAAATCAGGATTATCGTAGAGATCGATCTCGGAGAAATTCTCTTCAAAGAACAGCTCCTGCCACTGGCGCACCATGCCCAGCTGGGCGTTGTCCAGCAGCACGATCTTCAGCGGCACGCGGTAGCGGATCAGCGTCGCCAGCTCGTGGATGTTCATCATGATCGAGCCGTCGCCGGTGACCGTGACCACGGTGGAGTCCGGCTCGGCGAACAGGGCGCCGATTCCGGCGGGAATGCCGTACCCCATCGTGCCCAGACCGGCGCTGGTCAGATGCGCCTGGGGCCGGGAGAACCGGCAATGCTGAGCCACCCACATCTGGTGTTGACCCACATCGCAGGCGGCGATGAACTTGTCGCCCGCCCGCTCGGAAATCGCCTTCAAAAGCGCCGGCGCGAACACGCCCTTGCCCGGCGCGTCATAATCCATCGCCCACTTCACCGCATTGGTGCGGCAGGTCTCGCGCCAGACCTTGATGGCGGGCGCAGCGGGCTGCAGCGCGTCCAGGATCGCGGCCATGTCGCCGGCCAGGGGCGCGTCGGCGTTGCGCAGCTTGGAGATCTCGCTGGCGTCGGCGTCGATATGGATGATCTTCGCGCCCGGCGCGAAGGTGTCCAGCTTGCCCGTCGCCCGGTCGTCAAACCGCGCGCCGGTGCAGATCAGCAGATCGCTGTCATGGACCGCGTGATTGGCGGCGCGCGTGCCGTGCATGCCCAGCATGCCCAGAAAATCAGGATGATCGGTGGGGATCGCGCCCAGCCCCTTCAGCGTCTCCACCGCAGGGATCGAGGTGCGCGCCTGGAAGCTGCGCAGCGCCGCCTCGGCGCGCGCGATGCCCACGCCGCCGCCGATATACAGCACCGGGCGTTCGGACTGTTCGATCAGGGCCATGGCGTGCTCGATCATGGCCTGCGACGGCAGGGGGGCGCCGGACTTGCCCGCGTCGCCGGCGTATGGGTGCGCCGGGAAGGACGCCTGGGTGACGTCCTTCGGCAGGTCGATCAGCACCGGACCCGGACGCCCGGAGGTCGCCAGCGCGAACGCCTCGGCGAACACGGCGGGAATATCGGCGGCGTCGCGCACCACGAAGGAATGCTTGGTGATCGGCAGGGTGATGCCGAACGTGTCGATCTCCTGAAACGCGTCGGTGCCCATGAGCGGCGTCGGGGTCTGGCCGGTGATGGCGATCAGGGGCACCGAATCCATGAAGGCGTTGGCGATGCCGGTCACCAGATTGGTCGCTCCCGGACCGGAGGTCGCCAGGCACACCCCCGCCTTGCCGGTGACGCGCGCATAGGCGTCGGCGGCCAGCGCCGCCGCCTGCTCGTGGCGCACCAGGACATGGCGGATCTTCGAGCCCGGCAGGGCGTCGTAGACCGGCATGATGGCGCCGCCGGGATAGCCGAAGATCGTGTCGGTCCCGGCGTCCTCCAGCGCGCGCACCACCGCAGCGGCGCCGGTCATCAGCGCAGGTGCGGCGGCGGCGTCAGGCCTTGGGGAGAAGGCGGTCATCATTTACTCCGCCGCGGCCTGGCCGCTATTGGCGCCCGGGTTCAGCCAGGCCATGCGGGCGCGCAGGCGCGCACCGGTTTTCTCGATCTCCTGCTCCATGTCGGCGCGCAGCAGGGCCTCGTATTGCGGCTTGCCGGCCTGGTTCTCCAGGATCCAGTCGCGGGCGAAGGCCCCAGACTGGATGTCGGTGAGCACCTCTTTCATGCGCGCGCGGGTCTCGGCGTTGATGACGCGCGGACCGGAAACCAGATCGCCGTACTTGGCGGTCTCGGAGATGAAGTCATGCATGCGCGTGATGCCGCCCTCATACATCAGGTCGACGATCAGCTTGAGCTCGTGCAGGCATTCGAAATAGGCGATTTCGGGCTGGTAGCCGGCCTCCACCAGGGTTTCGTAGCCGGCGGTCACCAGCTCGCTCGCCCCGCCGCACAGCACCGCCTGTTCGCCGAACAGATCGGTCTCGGTCTCTTCGGCGATGGTGGTTTCGATGGCGCCGCCGGCGGTGCCGCCATTGCCCTTGCAATAGGCCAGCGCGGTCTCGCGCGCCTTGCCGCTATGGTCCTGATGAACCGCGAACAGGCTGGGCACGCCGCGCCCGATCTCGTACTCGCGCCGCACCAGATCGCCGGGGCCCTTGGGCGCCACCAGGATCACGTCGATATCCTCGCGCGGGCGGATCTGGCCGTAATGGATCGAGAAGCCGTGGGCGACCATCAGCGTGGCGCCGGGCGCCATATTCGGCGCAATGTCCTGCTCATAGACCGCCTTGTGGCTCATGTCCGGGGTCAGAAGCGCGATGGTGCGCGCCTGCTTTGCGGCCTCGGCGGGGGTGCAGGTGTCGAACCCGTCGGCGGCGGCGCGCTTTTCAGCCTTGCCGCCCGGACGCGCCCCGACGATCACCGTGTGGCCGGAATCGCGCAGGTTTCGGGCGTGGGCCCGGCCCTGGCTGCCATAGCCGATGATCGCGACGGGACCGGTCAGGTTCTCGGCGCTGGCGTCGTCGTCGGTGTAAATCGTGGTGGGCATTTTTCTGGTCTCCGTGGCGCTATGGGGGCCTCCGGCGACGCACAAAGAAAAACCCCCGCTCCGGGCTGGAGCGGGGGTCCTTGGCGTCTTGGAGGATTTTGTTATCCGTCAGACAGGGGCCGCCGCTCCGAATAGGGAGGTAATAAGGACGAGGACGGTAAGAAGGACAAGCGAGCTCACAGCGACGACCATCCGGTCGTCACGCTGCTTCGTTTTCGCAATAGCCTTCGCGTTACGCATGCTCATGTCCTTTCGGCGGGCCGAACTTTTACGCCGGGACGCCCTTGCGGCGGCTCGGCGACGACCCCTGAACGTTACGGGGGAAAGCGGTTCGGCGTAAACCCGCTATTTGTCCGGACGTATGAAAAAAATTTTCCGTCATATGTTTCAGCAATTTGACCCTGTTTTTTCGCACCTGCAGCGCGAAAATGATGCATTTGCGCAACAGGTATGGTGTTGACGCGGCGTCCGGGCCGACCTCACTCTGGCCTCCGTCGCGCATCAAAGCGCGGCTCGCACGTGGAGAGTGACATGGCCGCTTCGGCGACCCAGCTTGATGTGACGACCGCCGCGGCCCAGGCTGCGGACATGATCACGCGCGTCACCGCCACGACCATCACCACCACCGTCATTACCACCACTCTCCTTACCGGGGGAGCGGGACGGCGCGGGCTGAGGTAGACCACCTCGACACCAACCCGATCCAACCCGCTCCCGGCTCCGGAAGCGGGTTTTTTCTTGTTCAAAATCCAGACCCTAGACACACGAACTCAAGACTGACCTCAAGACTGGCCCCAAGGCGACCGAAGGATGTTCCGCCATGAATTCCGCCCCGAATGATCTCGCCCAGAACCGGCGCCTGTGCGTCCTCAAATTCGGTGGATCGGTGCTGACGACCGAGACCTCCTACGCCGAGGCCGGTGCGGAGATTTACCGCCATGTGCGGGCGGGCGAAAAGGCGATCGTGATCGTCTCCGCGCTCGCCGGCGAGACCGATCAATTGCTGGCCCAGGCCGAAAAGCTGGGCGCGGATGCAAGCGCCTCCATGACCGCCAAGCTGGCGCGCCTGGGCGAGTATCGCTCGGCGGCGATGATGGGTCTGGTGCTGGCGCGCATGGGTGTGCGGGCCCGGGTGCTCGACCCCCATGAAATCGGGCTTGTGGCCGAGGGCGATCCCCTGGACGCCGACCTTGCGCGCCTTGACGAGGACGCCCTGGCCGAAGCAATCGAGCAGCATGAGGTGGTCGTGGTGCCCGGCTTCACCGCCGGCCACGCCCGGTACGGCGCGGCGACGCTGGGCCGCGGGGGCACCGATCTCACCGCGGTGTTCTTCGCCGCCAAGGCGGGCGCCCAGCGCGCACGCCTGATCAAGGACGTGGACGGGGTCTATACCGACGACCCGGCCAAGGACCCGTCGGCGAAACGCTATGACCGGCTGGACTACGACACTGCGCTTGCGTGCTCCCACGGGCTGATCCAGCCCAAGGCCATCGAGGCGGCCCGCGCCGCCGGCGTACAGCTGGAGGTCGCCGCCATGGGCGCCGGCGAAGCCAGCTGCGTCAGCGCCGGGCCCGCAGTGCTGGGCCGGGCGCGGGTCCAGCCGCCGCTGCGCGTCGCGCTTCTGGGCTGCGGCTCGGTGGGGTCGGGGGTGCTCGACCACATGAAGGCGCGCCCTGACCTGTTTGAACTCAACCCGGTTCTGGTGCGCCGCCCCGAAATCCGCGAGGCCGACGATCGCGCCCTGTTCACCGCAGATATCGGGCGCGCGCTTTCGGGCGGGCCGGATCTTGTGGTGGAGGTCATGGGCGGGGCGGATGATCCCGCCGCGATCATGCAGGGTGCGCTGGAGGCCGGGGCCGACGTGGTCACGGCCAACAAGGCCGCCGTGGCCAAGCATTACACGGCCCTTCACGCCAGCGCCGCGAAAGGCGCCTCGCGCCTGGAATACGCCGCGGCCGTGGGCGGCGGCGTCGTCATGGTGGAGACTGTACGGCGCCTCAAACCGGGCGGCATCGCCGCGCTGGAGGGCGTGATGAACGGCACGGCGAACTTCATCCTGTCACGCCTTGAATCCGGCGTTGATTTTGAGTCCGCCCTGATCGAGGCCCAGGCCAAGGGCTTCGCCGAAGCCGATCCCAGCGCCGATGTGGACGGCCATGACGCGGCCGACAAGCTCTCCATCCTGATCCGTGAAGCCTTTGGCGCGGACATCCCGCCCGATCGCATCCCCAAGGCCAGCCTGTCGCAGATCACCGCCGAGATGAGCGCAGCAGCCCTCAAAGACGGCAAGGTCTACAAGCAGATCGCCCGCGCCCGGCGCACCGCAGGTGGCGGCGTCGATGCGCAGATCGTCATCGAGCCGGTGAGCCGCAGCCACGCCTTCGCCGGCGCGGTCAATGAGGAAAACCGCTGCCTGATCACCGCCAGTTCCGGCCGAGTCCACGCGCTTTACGGCAAGGGCGCCGGGCGCTGGCCGACGGCTGCAGCGGTCTTCGCCGACATCATGGACATCGCCAGACACCGGGCGTCAGATGACGCGGCGTCCGGCAAGCCGGCCGCCGCGAGCGTGTCCCCTCGCATCGCGGCGGCCGCGCTGAACCGGGCGTAGGGCCATGAAGGAGTTCGCCATGATCGGCCGTGCGCGCGCCAGCGCCCCCGCTTCCATCGGCAATGTCGCGGTGGGATTCGATGTCCTCGGACAAGCCTTCGACGCGTTGCGAGACACCGTCACCGCCACCCGCGAGGATGCGCCCGGCGTGCGCCTGGGCGCGGTCACCGGCATCGTCTCCACCCTGCCGGGCGAAGTCACCCGCAACACCGCGCTGGCTGCCGCTAACGCCGTTCTGCAAGCCGCCGGCGCAGGCTTCGGTGTGCGCCTGGATATCGACAAGCAGATCCCACTGTCGGCGGGCATGGGCGGCTCGGCGGCCTCGGCGGTCGCGGGCGCCGCGGCGGCCAATGCGCTTCTCGACACGCCCTTTGATACCGGAGCGCTTCTGCCCTTCGCTTTGGCCGGCGAGGCGGTGAGCGCCGATCCTCCGCCCTGGGACAATGTCATGGCGAGCCTGCACGGCGGTCTGGTGATCGCCGCGCGGCTGGAGACCGCCCTGATTCGCAAGCTGCCTGTCCCCGCCGGCCTGCAGGCGGTGCTCGTCCACCCCGAGGCCGAGACCGAGACACGCGCCGCGCGCGGCGTACTCAAGCCGCAAATTCCGCTTTCCACCGCCGTGGAGCATTCGCGCCGGATCGCCGCCTTCACCCTGGGCTGCGCCACCGGCGACCGGGATTTGTTGCGAGCCGGCCTCGAAGACATCCTGATCGAGCCCCAGCGCCGCTTCCTGCTTCCCGAGCTTCCCGCGGTGAAGCGCGCCGCGCTCGGCGCCGGCGCCCTTGGCTGTTCGTTCTCCGGCTCCGGCCCGTCGGTGTTCGCCTGGAGCGAGGACACCGACGCGGACGCGGTGGAGGCGGCCATGCTCGCCGCCTTCCAGGCCGCGGGCCGCATCGCCAAAGCCTATCGCGCGCCGCCCGACAGCGCGGGCGTGCGCCTTGAAGAGCCGGTTGCAGAGGCCGCCGCGTCATGAAACTCCAGTCAACGCGGGGCGGAAGTCCCGTCTCCCTCTCAGAAGCGATCATGCGCGGCCAGGCCGGCGATGGCGGTCTCTTCATGCCGGAACGCCTGCCCAATAACTCGCTGGACACCCTGCCCGACCGCGCCGGACTGGCGCAGACGGCGGCGGCGTTTCTGGGCCCCTTCTTTGACGGCGACGCGCTGGCCGATGCGCTGGCGTCCATATGCACCGCGGCGTTCGACATCGACATCCCGCTGGTGCAACCGGATTCTGGAAAGCCCGGCCTTCACGTGCTGGAGCTGTTTCACGGCCCCACCGGCGCGTTCAAGGATTTCGGCGCACAGTTCCTGATGGCCTGCCTGGACCGGCTGGGCGACCGCGACCGGCCCTTTACGGTGCTCGCCGCCACCTCCGGCGACACCGGCGGCGCGGTGGGCTGCGCCGCCGAGGGCCGTGACGGGGTGCGCGCGGTCATCCTCTATCCCGAAGGCCGCGTCTCGGCGTTTCAGGAGCGCCAGCTCACCTGCTGGGGCGCGCCGGTGGAGGCGTTGAAGATCAGCGCCGATTTCGACGCCTGCCAGCGCCTGGTGAAGGAGGCGTTCAGCGACGCCGCCCTGAACCGGCGCCATCGCCTCACCAGCGCCAACTCCATCAATATCGCCCGCCTGCTGCCCCAGGCCGCCTATCTGACCTGGGCGGCGCGGCGGGTCTTCGGCCGGACAGGGCGGCGCCCCGGGCTGATCCTGCCCACCGGAAATCTCGGTCACGGCGTCGCGGCGACGCTGGCGCGCACCTGCGGCGCGCCCATCGGCGAGATCGTCCTGGCCACCAACGCCAATGCGACGCTGGCCGACTGGGCCGCCACCGGGCGCTATGATCCGCGCGCCTCGGTGCAGACCATCGCCAACGCCATGGATGTGGGCGCGCCCAGCAATTTTGAGCGGCTTGAAGACCTGGTGGACGCGCCGCCGCGCGTCATGCGTGTGGATGACGAGGCGATCCGTGCGCGCATCGCCGCCGAACACGCCGACAGCGGCTATATCGCCTGCCCCCACACGGCTTGCGCGCTGGAGGCCCATGCCCGCTTGAGCGAGGCCGACCGCCGCGCGCCCTGGATTGTGGCGGCCACCGCCCACGCCTATAAATTCGCCGATATCGTCGAGCCGATCATCGGCGCGACCATCGCGCCGAGCCCCGCCCTTGAAAGCGTGCTGTCGCGCGCCACCCGCTCGCACCCCTGCCAACCGGACCTGGCGGCCCTGGCCGCCGCGCTCGACCAGTTCATGAAAGCCGACGCATGACCCGCCGACCCTCCCGCACTCTCATCGAAGGTCCCGCCCGCGCCCCGGCCCGCGCCATGTTGCGCGCGGCGGGCTATGACGATGAAAGAATGGCCAAACCCATGGTGGCCATCGTCAACACCTGGACCAATGTCACGCCGTGCAACATGCATTTGAAGGACCTCGCCATCGAGGCCGCGAAAGGCATCGAGGCGGCGGGCGGCACAGCGGTCGAGTTCAACACCATCGTGGTGACCGACGGCATCGCCATGGGCACCGAAGGCATGCGCGCCAGCCTGATGAGCCGGGATTGCGTGGCCGATTCCGCCGAGCTGGCCGTGCGCGGCCATTGCCTGGACGCCGTGCTGTTTCTGGTGGGCTGCGACAAGACCCTGCCTGGCGCGGCCATGGCGGCGGCGCGCATGAACCTGCCCAGCGTCGTGCTCTATGGCGGCTCCATTATGCCGGGCCGGCTCGGCGACAAGGCGCTCACGGTGCAGGACGTGTTCGAGGCCGTGGGCGCATGCGCGGCCGGCAAGATCAGCGAAGACCAGCTTCACGACGTGGAGAAAGCCGCCTGCCCCGGCGCCGGCGCCTGCGGCGGCCAGTTCACCGCCAACACCATGGCGCTGGCGCTCTCGACGCTGGGCCTCTCGCCCATGGGCCTCAACGACGTGCCCGCCGTTCACCCGGACAAGCCCGCCACCGCCTATGAGGCCGGGCGCGTCCTGATGGCGGCGCTGGAGGCGGATATCCGCCCGCGCGATCTGGTGACCGCCCAATCGCTGAAGAACGCCGCTGCGGCGGTGACGGCCACCGCCGGCTCCACCAACGCCGTGCTCCACCTCTTGGCCATTGCGCGAGAAGCGGGCCTGTCCAAAGCCGAGTTCGACATCGATCAGTTCGACGCCATCTCGCGCGCTACGCCGGTGATCGCGGATCTGAAACCCGGCGGCCGCTACATGGCGCCGGACATGAGCGCGGCCGGCGGCACAAGGCTTCTGATCCGGCGTCTGCAGGCGGGCGGCCTGATCCAGGACGCGCCCACCGTGACCGGCAAATCCCTGTTTGAAGAAGCCGCCAGCGCAAAGGAAACCGCCGGTCAGGACGTCATCCTTTCAGCCGACAAGCCTTTGAAGGCGCGCGGCGGGTTCGGCGTGCTCTATGGCGATCTGGCGCCTCTGGGCTGCGTGGCGAAGCTGGCCGGTCATGACCGGCTGAAATTTGAAGGCCCGGCCAAGGTCTATGACGGCGAGGAGGCCTGCTTTGCGGCCATCAACGCCGGCGAGATTGAAAAGGGCGACGTGGTGGTGATCCGCGGCGAAGGCCCGGCGGGCGGACCCGGCATGCGCGAAATGCTCGCCGTCACCGCCGCCATTCAGGGCGCGGGGCTGGGCGACGACACCGCCCTGATCACCGACGGGCGATTTTCCGGCGCGACCTACGGCTTCATGGTGGGCCATGTGGCCCCCGAAGCAGCGCGCGGCGGGCCCATCGCCTTTGTCGAGACCGGAGACGTGATCACCATCGACGTGGATGGGCGCCGCATCGATGTGGCGGCCGACCTCAAGGCGCGCATGGCGAAGGGCTTCACCCCGCCGGAGCCGCGCTATCGCTCGGGCGCCTTCGCCAAATACGCCGCCCTTGTGGGCTCGGCCAGCGAAGGCGCGGTGACGAGCTTCCCCTTCGACCGCGAAGGGGCCTGAAGACCATGGGCGGGACGACCATCAGGACTGGCGACAGTCTTCGCGCCCCTGCGGGCGATGAAACCCTTGCGACGCTGGAGGCGCTTGAACGCCAGGTGTTGTGGCTCGCCAGCTGGACGATCCACAACGCCAACCATGTCCGCCCGAGCCGTGACGGCATCAAGGTGGGCGGCCACCAGGCGAGTTCGGCCTCGCTGGCGACCATTCTCACCGCGCTCTACTTCCATGTGCTGCGCCCGGAGGACCGGGTCGCCGTGAAGCCCCACGCCAGCCCGGTGTTCCACGCCATCCAGTATCTCATGGGCCGCCAGACGCAGGAGAATCTTGAGAGATTCCGCGGGCTGGGCGGCGCGCAGTCCTATCCCTCGCGCACCAAGGACTATCCGGAGGTCGATTTCTCCACCGGCTCGGTGGGGCTGGGCGTGGCGGCGACGCTGTTCGCCTCGCTGGTGCAGGATTATGTGCGCGCCCATGAGCGCGTCGATCCGGGCACCCCCAGGGGCCGCATGATCGCGCTGGTGGGCGACGCGGAGCTGGATGAAGGCAATGTCTACGAGGCGCTGCTGGACGGCTGGAAGCACGACATCCAGAACACCTGGTGGATCATCGACTATAACCGCCAGAGCCTGGACGGGGTGGTCAATGACGCCCTGTTCAGGAAGATCTCCGGCGTGTTCGACACGCTGGGCTGGAACGTCACCACGCTGAAATACGGCCGCAAGCTGGAGGCGATCCGCGGCGCGCCCGGCGGCGAGGCCGTGCTGGACTGGATCGATAAGTGCGAGAACCAGCTCTACTCCGCCCTCACCTTCAAGGGCGGCCCGGCCTGGCGCGAGCGCCTGAAGGCCGAGATCGGCGAGGCGTCCGGCGTGAAGGCGCTGCTGGACGACCATGACGACGCCTCGCTGCACGCGCTGATGACCAATCTGGCCGGTCACGACATGGAGACGCTGCTGGACGCCTTCGCGACCATTGGCGACGATCCCGATCCGCAATGCGTCATCGCCTACACGGTGAAGGGGTTCGGCCTGCCGCTGGCCGGCCACAAGGACAACCACGCCGGCCTGCTCACCCCCGCCCAGATGGAGACATTCAAGACCGGCATGGGCGTCGCCGAGGGGGCCGAATGGGAGCCCTTCTCCACGTTCAACGGTTCAGCCGAAGACTCAGGCCCGGCCGAAGGCAACGCCACCAGCGCCGACACCGCGCGCCACTTTATCAAGACCGCGCCCTTCATGGGCCGCCCCGAAGACAGGCCCGCCCCGCCCACCGTGTCGGTTCCGCCTTTGCCGGTTCCGCAGGGTGATCATCTGTCGACCCAGGAAGCGTTCGGCAAAATCCTTCTCAACGTGGCGCGCCAGGGCGGCGCCTTCGCCGACGCCATCGTGACCACCAGCCCGGACGTCACCGTGTCCACCAATCTGGGCGGCTGGGTGAACAAGCGAAGGCTCTTCCACCGCAATATCGCCGAGGACATTTTCAAGGCCGAGAAAATCCCCTCCGCCCAGATCTGGCGGCGCGGCCCGGACGGCCAGCATATCGAGCTGGGCATCGCCGAGCACAATCTGTTCCTGCTGCTGGGCCAGCTGGGCCTGTCCCACGACTTCTTCGGGGAGCGCCTCCTGCCGATCGGCACGCTCTACGACCCCTTCATCAATCGTGGCCTCGATGCGCTGAACTACGCCTGCTACCAGGATGCGCGCTTCATGGTGGTGGCGACCCCGTCGGGCATCACGCTGGGGCCTGAAGGCGGGGCGCACCAGTCCATCCATCCGCCCGTCATCGCCATGGCCCAGCCCAAGCTCACCTATTTCGAGCCCACCTACGCCGACGAGCTCGCCGCCGCGATGAAGTGGGGCTTCGAGCACATGCAGGCCGAGGACGGCGGCGCGGTGTATCTGCGCCTGTCCACCCGGGCGATCGCCCAGGAAAAGCGCGACGCGGTTCCAGACGGCGCGATCCGCGACGGCGCCTACTGGCTCAGAGAGCCCACCGAAGGCTCAAGGCTCGCCATCTGCTTCACCGGCGTTCTCGCCCCGGAGGCGCTGGAAGCGTGGGAGGACGCAAAGGCGATTGATCCCGGCGCCGGGCTTCTGGCCGTCACCTCGCCGGACCGCGCCCATCGCGGCTGGACCGCCGGGCGCAAATCGCGCGTACGCGATGAATGGACCCGCCCCAGCGCCATCGATCATCTGCTGTCACGGCTCAGCCCCGACGCAAAGCTCGTCACCGTCATCGACGGCGCGCCCCAGGCCCTGTCCTGGCTGGGATCGGTGAAGGGCCATCAGACCACGGCGCTCGGCGTGGAGACGTTTGGCCAGACCGGTGACCTGCCCGATCTCTACGACGCGTACGGGATCAGCGCCGCACGCATCGTGCAAGCTTGCGAGGACGCGTTCCTGCCGTAGAGCCTCGCCATGAGCAGCCCAGACCCGGGCGCGGTTAACACTCCGCAGCCCTTTCGGCTTAGGATGGAGCACTTCCTTCGCAGCCGCAGGCGCGCCTCATGAAGTATCTCGCTTCGACAGTCCTGGTTCTCGCCGCCGCCGGCTTCGGCGCCGCCGTCCTGAGCGCGCCGGCCGGCGCGGCGATCGCCGATTGCCGGGCCTGCGAAACGCAGGCCCGGTTTTACGACGCCCGCGAAGAGGCGGTCGCCTGGACCGGACCCGCGAACGCGCACCTGTTTGAAGACCTGCTCACCGCCTTGCGCGCCGCCGAGGGCCACGGGCTGGATCCGGCCGATTATCATCTCGAAGCGCTCGAGGCGATCGACCCGGCCGAGGTCGGGCGCGACGCCGACGAGCTGGCCACCGACGCCTATCTCACGCTGGCCGCCCACCTTCTGTCCGGCCGGCTTAATCCGGTGACCATCGAGCCGGACTGGACCGCCGCACGCAGGGGCCGCGATCTGGCCGCCTATCTGCAAGGCGCGCTGGCCAGCGATGCGATCCATGAAAGCCTTGAAGCGCTGGCGCCGGCCCAGCCGGGCTATCTCGCCCTCTACACCGCGCGCGCCCGCTACGCTTCGCTCGCTGAAGAGGGTGGCTGGCCGTCCGTCGACGCCGGCCCGACCCTGCGATCGGGCGAGACCAGCGCGCGCGTGGCGCAGCTGCGGGCCCGCCTGACCGCCACCGGCGACCATGCCGGCGAGACCGAGACCCCGGAGCTTTATGACGAGGCGCTGGCCGAAGCGGTGCGCACCTTCCAGGCGCGCGCCAACCTTGACCCTGACGGGGTCGTGGGCGTCCTGACGCTGGCGCAGCTGAACATCACCGCAGCAGAGCGCGTGCGCCAGATCGACGCCAATCTGGAGCGCTGGCGCTGGCTGCCCGACGATCTGGGACGCCGCCATATCCGGGTGAACATCGCCGATTACCGGCTGGAGGCACGAAACGACGGCGTGGTGGAGCGCGTGCACGACGTCATCGTCGGCCGGCTGTTTCGCCGCACGCCGGTGTTTTCCGGCGCCATGACCTATTTCGTCCTGAACCCGTGGTGGGAGACACCGCCCAGCCTGGCCGCCCGCGACAAACTGCCGGCGTTTCGCCAGGACCCCGACGCCGTGACCCGGCTCGGCTTCCAGGTGATCGACCGGGCCGGCGCAAGCGTTGATCCGGCCACGATCAACTGGGCTGAAACGCCCGCTTCGGGCTTCCCCTACCGGCTGCGCCAGGCGCCCGGCCCGCTCAACGCCCTGGGGGAGGTGAAATTCATGTTCCCCAATCCCCACAATGTCTATCTGCACGACACCCCGACACGGGGCCTGTTCGCGCGCGGGCGCCGGGACTTCTCATCAGGCTGCGTGCGGGTGAAGGATCCCCTCGATCTGGCCGCCTGGATCGTCGCCGAGACCGACGGCTGGACCCCGGAGCGAATCGCGCAGGTCACCGCGGGCGACGCGGAGACCCGGGTCTCGCTCTCCCGCTCTGTACCGGTGCATATTCTGTATTGGACAGCGGTGCCCGATGAAGCATCTGGCGTGCGTTTCGTGAATGACATATATGAGCTGGATCCGGCAGTGATCGCGGCGCTGGACGCAACCCCGCCGCCCTTGGAGTCGCACTGACAGTGCTCACGCTGCCGCGCCGGGTTTACGCCGCCGCTCTCATCCTGGTCGCCACACCGGCTTACGCCGACATCCCTGTTCCGCGCCTTTCGCCCGAACCGCCCGCCTCGGCTGTGCGCGCCCAGGCTGCGCCGGCCACGCCGTTCGAGGACGGCCGAGTCGGCTTCTCCGCCGTGATCGGGCAAACGCTGGAGACTGACTACCGGGTGCTCGCCGTCTTCGCGCAGCCGGGTGAAAGCCTCACCATCGAGACCAGCACGCAAACCCGGCTCAACGCCGGCGACCCGGCCCAGGGCGCGCTCTTGCGCCGCCATCGCTACACCGTCGCGCAGGCGTCCGGCCTCACCCCGGTCACGCTCACCGCTTCGGACGGAGAGATGATGACGCTCAACGTGCTGGTCATGACGCGCGCCAGCGGCGACGCGGTCGGCGGCTATCATCTCGGGGCCTGGCCGGCCGAACCCTATCGCGGGGAGGACGCCTATTCGCCGCCGACCCATTTCGTGGAAGGCTCCGGCGCGCTGTTCGATCTGCCGGTCTCGCCCCACTTCACGCTGGGACAATTCCTGTGCAAGCAGGGTGAGGACGGGACCCGCTATCTGATCGTGAGCGAGCGTCTGCTGCTGAAGCTGGAACGCGTTCTGGAGGCGGCGAACGCCCATGGATGGCGAACCGACAGCTTCACCGTGATGAGCGGCTTTCGCACCCCCGACTACAACGCCGGCATCGGCAATGGCGAGTATTCGCGCCACATCTATGGCGGCGCGGCCGACATCTATATCGACGCCGACGGCGACGGGGCCATGGACGATCTCAACGCCGACGGGCGCATCAACCGGGCCGACGCCGCGGCGCTGTTCGACCTTGTGGAGCGCCTCGCCGGCCAGCCTGACTTCGCGCCTTATCTGGGCGGCCTCGGCGAATACGGCGCCACCGCCAGCCACCCGCCCTTCGTCCATGTTGACGAACGTGGATGGCGCGCGCGCTGGGGGCGGGCGGGAAGTTGAGCCTGCGCATTCTCGCGCTGGACAGAGCTTCGCATGACGGGTGATAAGCGATCCACGCTTCAGGATCGCTCCAATGCTCGCCCGCCTGCCGGCCCGCCTCGGGCTCGCCCTTCTAACCGGCTACAGATACTCGGTTTCGCCGGTGTTTTATGCGCTGGGCGTGCGCTGCCGCCATGCACCGACCTGTTCGGCCTACGCCGCCGACTGCGTGCGCAATCAGGGGCTTTGGCGCGGAAGCTGGCTTGCCCTGGGGCGCATCCTGCGCTGCCGGCCCGGCGGCACTCACGGCTATGACCCTGCACGGCCGGAGACCGCCGCCCCGGCTTGGAAGGTCTGGGCCTTTCGCGAGCGCCCCGCCCGCCCCGTCGAGTCCGAGGAGGCGGACCAATGAGCGTGTCGGTCATCATGGTCAGCTACCGCACCGGCCCGGTCCTGTTCGACGCGATCGACGCCGTGCTGGACGCGCCGGACGTGGACGAGCTGGTGGTGGTCAATCACGACAACCCGCCCGGCGACGAAGCGCGTCTCACCGCTCTGGCGGCCGCCGAGGACACGTTCACCCTGGTCAACACCCGCGTCAACGCCGGATTTTCAAAGGGCTGCAATATCGGCGCGAAGGCGGCCAGCGGCGATTATCTGTTCTTTCTCAACCCTGACGCCGTGCTCAGCTCCGGCGCGGCGGCCCGGCTGGTGAAAACCCATGGCGGGCTGGTGGAGCCGGCGATCGTCGGCGCCTTGATCGTGGAGGCCGACGGATCCGAGCAGCCCGGCTCGCGGCGCGGCGAGCTGAGCGTGCGCGCGGCGATCCAGAGCTTTCTGGGCGGGCCCGGCTATCGCCGCGACCATGAACCCATGCCGCCCAGCGCAATCCCCATGGAGACGATCTCCGGCGCGGCGTTGCTCATGTCGCGCGCCGGGTTCAATACGCTCGGCGGGTTCGACGAAGGTTATTTCCTCCATGTAGAGGATATCGATCTGTGCAAGCGCGCGCGTAGCGCCGGCGGCGAGGTCGTGTTCGAGCCCCGCGCCGCGGTGCGCCATCTCGGCTCCACCAGCGCGGCGAGCCGGCTGAAGATTGAAAGCCACAAGGCCGCCGGGCTGGTGCGCTATTTCTCCCGACACGGCGGACCACTGGGACCACTGAAGGCGGCGCTCGCCGCGCCGGTGATCTATGCGGCGGTGTATGTGCGCGCGGTGCGGCGCCTGACGTCGTCCTAGGCCGAGGGCGAGGCCGGAAAACCGCCCGCCTTGGCCAGCGCCGAATAGGTCTTGTGCTTCAGCGCGACCTCTTCCAGCCAGATCGCCGTTTCAATAAGCCTGTCCAGATTGAGGCCAGTGTCGTACCCGCCGCGTTCCAGCAGATACACCACGTCTTCGGTGGCGACGTTTCCGGTGGCTTTGGGTGCGAACGGGCAGCCGCCGATCCCGCCGGTGGAGGCGTCGATGATGTCGACGCCCGCCTCAACCGCCGCATAGACATTGGCGATGGCGGTGTTGCGCGTGTTGTGAAAATGCAGGCGCAGACGCGATTTCGGCGCAGCCTCGCGCACCGCTTCGACGGCCCGCGTCACATGCCAGGGCGTCGCCACGCCGATCGTGTCGCCCAGGGCGATCTCGCACGCCCCGGCGGCTTCGGCCCGGCGCGCCAGCTCAGCCACGCGCGCAATATCCACCTCGCCGTCGAAGGGATCGCCGAACGCCACCGACACCGTCGCCGACAGGGGGATCCCCGCGTCATGGGCGAGCACGGCGATGCGATCCAGAAGGTCGGCGGTGTCCTCCGGCGTGGCGTTCTGATTGCGCTTGCCGAAACCTTCGCTGGCCACCATCACGAAATTGATTTCGTCGCACTTGGCCTCGATGGCGGCGCGCATGCCGCGCTCATTGAGCGCCAGACCGATATAGGCGCAGGATCCCCGGGGCACGCGCGCCATGATCTCGGCGCTGTCGGCCATGGCGGGCACGAGCTTTGGGTTCACAAAACTCGCCGCCTCCATGCGCGAGACGCCCGCGGCGATGAGGCGGTCGATGAATTCCAGCTTCACGCTGGTGTCCAGAAGAACCGGGTCGTTCTGAAGTCCGTCTCGCGGGCCGACTTCAACGATCTCGATGTGACGCGTCATGGGGCGTCTCCTTGGCTTAGAGGCTCGCGCGGGCAGCCGGTGAGGATCACGAAGAGCGTGGTCGGCGAGCCGCGCGAATAATTGATCCCCTCCACGGTCTCGAACGCGCAGGCGGCGCCGAGCAGGGACTGGAACACGGCCGTTCGGCGGTCTTCCTCGGCGCGCGTGTCCACACCGTCATACCAGCGCGCATTGTCGATGACATAGATCGCCGCTGCAGATGGATCGGGGTCGGCCGCGAAGATCGCCTCCGGGCTGGCCAGGGCGAGATCGCCGCCGACGAGAAAGGCGAAGCTCGGTTCAGTATAGCTGGAGATCACCGGCGCGGGCGCCCCCCCAGGCTGCAAGCTGGCCACGGCTTCGGCGGCCGGCCCGGAGATGAACAGATCCTGCGCTCGCGGCGCCACCACGCCACGCGCCGCGCCGTGCCAGATCAGGCCCGCCGCCGCCAGAACGGCGAGCGAAGCCGTGGCGCGGCGCCGCCACATCATCACCATTCCGGAGGCGACGACGAACAGCACCCCGCCGCCCAGAATATAGGCCGTTGTTTCCGGGCCGCCGAAGCTGACCGCCACATAGCGCATGGCCAACGCGTAGATGAACGCGCTCACCAGCAAAAGCGCCCCGCCCACGACAATCCAGAGCCGCGCGGTCTCCCGCAGCCGCTCAAATCCCAGACCGGCGAGCACCGCGATCGCCGGGTAGGCCGGCAGCACGTAGTGGGGCAGTTTGGTGGGCAGAAGTTCGAACGCGATCCAGGTGGGCGCCACAAAGCAGGCGATCATTTTGGCCGCCAAGCCCGCCGAATGGGCGACGGGCTGCGCTGACGCGCGCCAGTCCTTCACCGCCGCGCGCACGCCCGCCGGCAGAAGCGCGATTCCGGGAAAGAAAAGCAGAGGCAAAAGAAGCAGATGGAGGCCTGGCGGCGCGCCGTGCCCCTCATCACCGGAGACCAGCTTGGGACCCAGATCCCCGCCCAGCGCTCCGACGAGGAAGCCGCCGCCGGTGGCGATCTGCACAGCGATCAGCCAGGGCAGCACGAAGAGGACGGCCAGAAGCGGTCCGGGCCAGAAGGCGAGCGGGCGCGCCCAGTCGATCCGACGCTCCAGCGCGCACAGCGCGATGACGGCGAGGCCCGCACTCAGGGGCGCCACCGGCCCCTTCACCAGTGCGCCGGCCCCCAAAGCCGCCCACCACAGGACCGCCCAAAGCCTTGATGCGTTGCGTCTTTTCGCTGGATCCGCGATCTCCGCACTCTGGCGCAAAGCGACGAACGCCAGAAAGGCGAGCGCCACCGTGGCGGTGAGCATGGCGTCAGTCTTGGCGATCCCGGCCTCAACGCCCAAGAGCACGCTTACGCCAAGCAGTCCGCCGGCGGCCAGACCCGCCCCGCTTGAATAAAGCCGCGCCCCGGCGAGCGCGGTGAAGGCCGCCGCCAGCATAGCGCCCAGCACTGACGGCAGGCGATAGGCCCAGATCTCGCGCGCGGCCTCGCTGGAGACCGCCGCCACCAACGCCGCCTGGAGCCAGTGAATGCCCGCCGGCTTCTTGTTGCGGGCGGTGTCGAGATAGCGGATTTCCACATAGTTCCCGCTCTCCAGCATCTGCGCCGTCGCCTGGGCGAAGCGGGCCTCGTCGCGGTCGATCACCGGCATTGTGAACACGCCCGCGAGCCCGGCGACCAGCGCCAGAAACGCCGCCGCCAGTGCGGCCCTGAACGGGGTGAAACGGCTGTCGAGCGGCGACATGAGTGTGAGAAGCCTTTCGCGCCAGCGGAAAAAAATGCGTGCTTGCTCTTGCGATATCGGTATGAAACGGCCCAAGCCATTGCGCAAGCGCGCCACGAAAGCCGTTGGCGCGCAGAATGAGACGCCATGACCAGCACCGCAACAGCCGACCTTCACCTCGCCCGCTCCCCGATCCTGTCGGTGGTCGCTCCCATGCACAACGAGGCGGGCAACGCCGCGCGACTGGCCGAAGAGATATACGCTGTCCTGAAAGACCGCGATCACGAGATCATTCTGGTCAATGACGCCAGCACCGACGCCACGCTGGGCGAGCTGGTGGACGCCAAGACCCGCGTGCCCACCCTGCGCGTGATCAGCCACCGAGCGAACGCGGGCCAGTCGCGCGCGGTGCGCACCGGGGTGATCTGCGCGCGCGGCCAGGTGGTCTGCACGCTGGACGGCGATGGTCAGAACCCGCCCGAATTCATTCCGGCCCTGGTGGACAAGCTCCTGCGCGACGACGCCCCGGCGACGCTGGGCATGGTCGCCGGCAGCCGGGTCGGGCGTCAGGACAGCGCGGCGAAGAAATTCGCCTCGCGCATGGGCAACGGCGTGCGCAAGCAGCTCCTGAACGACGACGCCGACGACACCGGTTGCGGGCTCAAGGCGTTCAAGCGCGAAGCCTATCTGCTCCTGCCCTTCTTCGATCACCAGCACCGCTTCCTGCCCGCCCTGATGAAGCGCGAAGGCTTTCTGGTGGAGTTTGAAAATGTCGGTCACCGCGCCCGGGTCGCGGGCCAGTCGAAATATACCAATCTGGGCCGCCTTTTCGCCTCACTCAGCGATATGCTAGGTATTATGTGGCTCAACAGCCGGTCGAGACGGCCGCGCGGTTGGGACGAGGCCTGAAACCCGCCGCCCGGTTGCGGCGTTGGTATGGTCTCAAGGGGGAAGGAGACATCCATGGCTGGTCCAATGGGTAGCGGCGTCGCAGTGGGGCTTGCGAGCTCTGAGCAAGGCAACCGACAAGGCGGGGGACTCAACGTGTTCAATATTTTCCCATTAATGCTTATTCCAGTGCTGATCTATGTGGTCATCGCGTTCACCACGGCGATCGCCGGCGGCGACGCATCTGCCTACATCGGCTCCATGACCGAGTTCCAGTCCGGGCTCTGCCAGGGCATGGCGAACGCCGGGCCGGAAGCGGAGGCCTGCCGGGTCGGCGCGCTGCACGGCACGCTGGTCTCCATCCCGCTGCCGAGCGGGAACTGGTCGATCTCCACCGGCGACATCATCTTGATCGTCAGCCTGCTCTTTCTCTTCGTGGAGATGATCAAGTCGGCCGGTTCGGGCACCTCCACCCTGCTCAATCACGGGCTTTCGGTGGCCACCTTCCTGATCTGCCTGCTGCTCTTCCTGCTGGTGGGCGTGTTTGGAACCTCGGTGTTCTTCCTGTTGACGCTGATGACCCTGATCGACGTGGTCGCCGGCTTCTCCATCACCGCGATCGCCGCGCGCCGCGACCTCGGCACGTAAGGCTCAGCGACAGCGACAAATGAAAAGGCCGGCTCCCGCGAGCCGGCCTTTTTTGTCACCAAGCGATGGGTTTGCGGTCGCGGAAGAAGCCGCCTGTGGGGCCGTCATCAGACAGAGTGGCCAGCCAGGCCGGCGTGTCGGACGCCTCTTGCGGGCTCCGATGCGCGTCTTCTCCGCCCATGCGCGTGCGCACCTAGCCCGGGCAGCAGGAATTGACCTTCACTTGCGGGCCGAGCGCGCGGGCGAACTGGACCGTCACCGCGTTCAGCGCAGCCTTTGAAATTGCATAGGCCGACGGCCCCTCAAGGCCTTCAGCAAAGCTGCCCCAACCCGACGAGAGATTGACCACCCGGCCCCAGCCGCGGCGCTTCATCGCTGCACCGAAAATCCGCGTCAGCGCGTAGGGCGCCGCGGCGTTGACGCGCATGGCGCTGTTGAACTCGCGCAAATCCGCCTCCATAGCGTCGCCGGACGGCATGACTCCGGCATTGTTCACAAGGATGTCCACCGGGCCGTGGCGCGCCTCGATCTCGACCGCCCGCGCCTCGGCGGCCTGGGGATCGGACAGATCCAGCGCCACGCCGATCACGCCGCCGCCCTTCACTCCGGCCAGGGCATCGGCCGCCTCTGACGCACTGTGAGCGCTGCGCGCGCCGGCCAGAACGCGCACGCCCGGCTCGGCGGCCAGACGGCGCGCGATCTCGAGGCCGATCCCGCGATTGGCGCCGGTGACAAGGGCGGTGCGAGGCTGGATCATGATGGGAGCGACTAACGCCCAAAGCCGCGCAAAGAAAAAGCCCGGACAGCGATACCGTCCGGGCTTCTTTCTGTCAGGCGTGAGACGCGCGCCTAGCGGACCTGGCGATAGGCCTCGCAGGTCAGACACGCGGCGTAGAGCCCGCGCGGATCATTCATCATGTTGATCGCCTCCAGCTCGCCGGCGGCCGAACGGGCGGCCTGGGCGAACAGGCCGGTGCCGAACAGGCCCTGGGGTCCGGCGACATGGGCGGCCGCGTCCGCGCCGAGGGCTTCAAGCAGCTCCTGCAGCGGGTCGGTCTCTTCCTTCACGACGACCACGCGATAATCCTCGATCCCGGCCATTTCGGCGGCGATGCGGATCGCGTCGTCATAATCGCCAAGCTCGTCCACCAGGCCGCGCTCCAGCGCTTGGGCGCCAGTCCAGATGCGGCCCTGGGCCACGGCGTCCACCTCGTCCAGCGACATGTTGCGGGCTTCAGCCACCAGCCCGATGAACTGCTGATAGCCGTGCTCGATACCCGATTGCAGGATCGCATCCCATTCATCCGTGACGCCGCCGGTGAGCGAGGGCCC
>Ga0307957_1000049_pt1 | contig 61340 bp, 48 predicted proteins | sample OrgLakmetagen490_FD_201830 | JGI IMG/M metagenome (GOLD analysis project Ga0307957, IMG submission 201830) | Saline water microbial communities from Organic Lake, Antarctica - #490 | ecosystem: Environmental > Aquatic > Non-marine Saline and Alkaline > Saline | place: Antarctica: Organic Lake... | reverse complement strand
AAGCGGTTTTTCACCTTTTTGTGGTGTTCTGAACGAGAGTAAGGCGGTTTGCCCTGCATCGAGCAGAGCGCCGCCAGTGCCGTCCTCTTGCATCAATTTCTGTAAACTTTCGTAAGCAACCCTGCGCTTTTTGCTACCCATGCCTTGGGGCGCTTCGCGCACATGCATCAGTACCTGATCGTATTTGGCATCCTGTATATCGACGTTCAGCATTGCGCTGCCTTCGCCAACTGATGTGAAATGAACGTACTCCGCCGCTCCCAATAGATCTGAAAGTTGCACAAGGTATTGCCCCAGCCGTTTCATGGGCAGGGTATCCGGGCGGCATTCGTTTAACTTCAGGGTGAGCTTTTTCATGCTGGTGATTATAGGAGCTGGGACTGGTTAATGCACACAAATGGGCCGAAATACGGCAAGTCGGTCACAATAACCGGACTCTTTCTTAGGTTTCTGTCTCCTTTGCTTTACGAGTTTTGATGACTGCCTGGCCAATGCAGTGCCCGAAAAGCGAAAAGCCCCGGTGAAATGCACCGAGGCTATAACGCCGACCGGGAAACCCCAATCCACTTACCCGTAACCATAGCCAAATCGCTATTTGGCGCACAACACTTATTGTTGATTACGTGATTGATCCACCACAATCAATTCTCCCAGGTCAAACCCTTCTGCGTTCGCCCTCGCCCTGAACTGCGCCAATGCCTGTTTACTCACTTCCGGAGTTCTGGACAAAAACCACAGATTGTTCCGGTTGTAGCCCGTCAGGTAAGCCTGACTGTAGTTTTCCTTATCCAGCTCAAAGACCACATAGGACGCGTAAAAAGGCCCAAAGAACGACACCTTCAAATGCCCCACATCCCGGTCACCCACGAACGCGGCCCGGCCCTCCGCTTGCTGCCATTCCCCGTCCGCTTCGTTGTAACCGCGGTTGAGTACACGGATACTGGCGTCATCGTTCAGGCTGTACTCGGCCGTCACGTTGCTCAAGCCGCGCTCAAATCGATGATCGAGCCGGGCGATTTCGTACCAGGTACCCAGATAGCGATCGGGTTCGAAACCGGTGACCGGTTCGATGCCTTTTGGAAGGCCGGTGCAACCGGCCAATAAAAAAAGGAGTGTGAGTGTGAGCGTCAACCCTTTCATCGTTTTCGTCCTTATACTGAGTATGTTTAGCTGATCACACAGCCTCTGCAACAGCGTGGCTGGCGATTCGTCTGGGGCTGCGTCTTCAGTTGCGACGCTATAGCCAGATGGCCTCCTGTTCCAAAGCAAACCCGCTGACTTGCATCTTTTCTATCAGGTGCCTCAGTTCAGGCTCTTCCCCCAACGTTCCTTCAAGACCTCGCATGGCGGCTCGAAAATCCTTTTGTGTATCTTGCCAGAGTCGGTTACTACCGAATCGCTGCAATTTTTGTTGCCAGTCGGGCATTAGCCAGAAACGCGCGCGGCTGCCGAGGCGTTGCTTTAGCCTCAGATAGTTGTGCAGCCCAACACCATCATAGTCCGGAAACAAAGTAATGTCGCTGCTGTGCTGATGCGAAAGCCAGTCGAGCAAGCTGTTACGCAGGTGACCACTGTACCAGGCGAGCGTAATGGCCCCAGTACCAGGCAACCAGTCGAATCGGTCAAACAACGCCTGATTTTCAATCAGCCAGATGGGGCTGTTGGTGCGCCAGATCGCGCCTGCCGACGGGCTGATGGCCAGTGCAGCGGCTCCCTGGGCTTGGGTCTGCAGATTCAGATCAAGCGTCTGGCCATGGTCGTGTTGCCACACCGGTTGGCCGCGGGCTTTAAGCAGAAGGTAGTACTGGTCGTGCCCGTGCCCGCCACCTTTGCTGGAACGGGTGCGACCTATGTTGGCGGCGCGCACGGGCAGGGTCTCGTCCGGTTCAGTTCCGGTCAGTGGGGCAAGTTCGACCAGATGGTGTTCGATAACCCCAGGATGCACCATTCGAAAGACTCTGCCACGCCCGCTGCGCTGCTGCTGTACAGCGCCGGTACGCTGACTGAAAGCGTCCAGCGCGCCCTGCTGGGAGGGCGTCAGTGCTGAAGCAGACAAAGAACCGCCTTCGGCGCTCACCAGTTTTAACAGTGCAGTCCTTAGCGGTGTGTTCATGGCGTGGGCTCTTCGACAGCCAGTGGTTCCAGAATCTGCCAGCTTTGACGGCTAATGTGGTTCTGGCCCTGGTGATGGTGTATCGGCACACAGTAGCGCACGGTGGTCAAGGGGGCCGGTGAGGCAAAGATCAGCGAAAAGCCGAAGTCGTGAGCAGTGGCGATCAGGCTGGTCTGGTTGCGACTGTCCAGTGCCAGGGCTTCATCCAGATAGCAAATGGCGTGCATCGCATGGCGTTTGTCCTGCATCAGGTACAGCATCGCCAGGCCGGTCACGAGTTTGGCCATCAGCACGGTGCCATTGGAGGCGGCACTGTCGATGTCTTCAAATGATTCGGGTTTCTGTTCGTTTTTGCCCACTACAAACACCAGCCGGAACAGGTCGGCCACTTTCAGGCCCTGACGGGCGTTGCCTTCATTGATCAGTATCTGTTTGGCGCGGTCGAGCCTGGTGTCGTCGAGCACGCTTTGCTGATTGAACAGTTCGAAGCTGTCACCGGTGTTCACCTGGTTGGCCTTGTCGATGAGAACATCAATGGCTTCGACCAGATGAGGCTCATCCTCGGCGTCGATCTTGAAGATATTCAGGTCGGAGAGCTGGCGATGACCGATCAGCCGATTGAAGGCGTTCATTTTGCTCTGGAAACTCAGCAGTCCATCGCGCAGTTCCCGTAAGCTGGCAGTCACGTTAACCACGGCGCTGCGTGCTTTCTTTTCAAGAGCTTCGTGTTCCTGCGCCAGCTGATGGCTAAAGTCGATGATGCGCCTGAGCTCCAGGTCTCTGGAATCACTGTATTGGTATTTGGTCAGGCCACCGGCATGGAGTTCGCTCAAGCCTGAATTCAGGTCGGCAGTGAGCTGTTGCAGGGTGCGGCAGTCACGCTGGTATTGCTGCAGATGCTCCGCCAACTGCGCCAGCGACCAGTCAGCTTCACCCAGCCAGGGATGGTGGGGTAACTCACTGAGGTAGTTGTATTCGTCGGCGGTATCGGCGCGGTTGTCACGCAATTGGGTAATGGTCCGGTGATCATGCTGCAAGTCGTCCTGTTTCCGGTGAACGTCACTTAACCGGGTCTGTAACTGGTCGCTGTGTTCTTTGGACGTCGCCAGCTGGTAGGTTACTTCGTCCAATTCACCAGTGAGGTCTTGTTGCTGTGCCTGCCGTTCGGGTTCGCTCTGAACCAGCACTTGTAACTGATCGAAATCAGCCAGGTCCTGCTCGCGCTGCCGGCTTTCCCGGGCCAGAGCCGCTTTTCGATCCTGTGACTGCTGTGATGAACGGGCTGCGTCGAGTTGTTGTGACAGATCATTAAGCTGGCGCTCACTGTCCACGATCTGTTCGTCGAGTTCGGCCGGGGTCAGTTGTTGGTGTTGCGGGCTGAGCTGGTTCAGGCTGAGCTCCAGCCCGGCGACGTTAAGTTGGTCCGACGAGGTGCTATTCAGGGCGGCGCGAAGCGTTTGCACATCCAGCTGGTAAGCATCGGGCGCCAGTACAAGCGCATGGCCACTGAGCGCCCGGTTGAGTCGATCCAGATCGGCGGCTGGCAATTGCTGGCTAAGCGTCAGATACAGGTTATCGTTCAGGTTGCGCTGTTGTTGCCTTAGGGTGTCGAGGCGCCGCTCCTGCTCTTTGATGGCACGTTCTATCACGGCCGGTGAACGCCCACCGGCCTGGGTCAGAATGGTGGTGATGTGCTCCAGCTCAGCCTGAACCTGCCGGTACTCCTGTTCCAGCACGGAACGCTCAGTGATCAGAGCAAAGCGCTGTTGCAATGACTTGCGCCGCACATTCTGGGTTTCCAACTCTTTCAGCTGCGTTTCCAACTCAAGTTGTCGCCGGGCCAACTGCCGGTCCCGGTCGGTCAGTTCCTGTTGCTGCTGGCCCAGTGTCCTGGCTTCGGCCACAAGCCGGGCGGCCTCCCGCTCGTAGTGTGTCTGCCAGTGCGACAGTCCTTCATCAATGCGCGGTCGCCACTCGATGAGTTTGCCGCGCAGCGTCAGGCGTGCTTCGCAGTCCTGCTCCAGGGCTTGAATGCGCTTTAACTGGTCTTTGGCCGCCAGATACTGGGCCCGGTCGGCATTGACGTCGTGAAAGGCCTTGTCCCACTCCTGCTTGAAGTCGATTCCGGCATCCGGCAAGTCGCGCCGGAATATCTGCAACAGGTAGGTTTTAACCTCCGTTGAGGAGAGTTTGTCCAGCCGCAGGGTACGAGTCAGCACCTGCTGGAAAACCTTGGCATCGGAGGCGTTTTCCAGTTTGAAGACCGTGAAATCAGGCTCGACACTACGCCGTTTCTGGCTACCACCGTAGATCAGCCGGGCGAAGTCAGTCGGGTCATACTGAAAAACGGTGCGACCCTTGCTCGCCAGGTGGGCTACCAGATCCGGTTGTTGCACCAGAGTTCCCTGTTCCTGGCGAAAGTCATCCAGCTTCAGTTCGCCCTTATACGCAAAATAGACATAGTCGTTGCTGGCACCCTTGCCGACGCAACCAAAAACGACGGTGCCCGTTTGCGGCAGCACCACTTCCAGCAGGATGTAGGCGCTGTTATTGGGGAAGTAGAAAGTGCGCGTCTTGGCCCAGTCGTGTGACCCGAAATCCATGCGCCGACGGTCAATGATGAGCAGAAACTGCAGAGCGTTGATCAGGCTGGTCTTGCCGGTGTTGTTCGGGGCGATCAGGGAAACCGCGTCGTCCAGCGGCAGTTCGGCACGCTGATAGCCCGCACTGCCAAGCAGGACCAGACGCTGAAATCCGTAACGAATCATGGGGTATCCTCATCCAGCACGGCCGATTCATCCGTTAACTGTTCAGCCAATGCTTCGAAATGGTCCAGATAACGACAAACGGCGGGCAACAATTGCCAATGACCGGCTTCACTTCGGGCAAAGCCAAAAGTGCCGGCTCTTTCCAGAAGGGCCAGCAAACCGTCGACATCCAGCCCCTCTGCCTGAAGCAGCTCCTGGTGGTGTTCACTGGCGGTCGTAAGCAAGGCGCGATCTATGGGCCAGTCACTGAAGCGATTCAAAGCTTTGCCCGCATCGGCCTGGGTGTCGAAAATCACCATAAACAACAGGGCGAGCTGGCGCGACTGCTGGCTTAGGGTGGCGCTTTTGTCGTCGGTATGAAACCAGGCGAAGCCGCGCCCGTCGACGCGCAGCTCGTAACCCAGTGCCTGAAAAAAAGTCGTGTAAGCCTCCTGCTCCTGCTCCAGTTCGGCCCAAAGGACGGCATCGGACAGCCGGTTCAGGTGTTTGCCAGTGTTAAAGTGCCTGAACAAGTCAGCCAGGTGCGGCAGACAGTTCAGATCAATGGCTTGCGTCATTGGATACCTCCCCCTGCGGTAGTGTTTCGGCCTCCAGTCGGTGCGGATAGTACGCCACACGAACCGATTGCAGTGGGGTGCGAATTTCCTCGGCTTGCAAGTGAGCCTGCCAGCCGGGTTCGCGTACCAGTTCATGGTAGAGGCGCAACAGACTGGCGTCTCTGAGTTGTGGGTGGTGATGTTTCAGCCAAAGCAGGAGATTATCGACCGGCAGGGCTCGTGCCAGTGTCTGCTTCAGGCGTGGCTCATCGACCCAGTCACTCAGGTCAGCCGGATCACCAGTCAGTGCTTCGGGAAAAGTCTGCACCTTGGGTTCAAACCGCAGCGCATCCGCCATCAGGGTGCGAACTTCATCACCCAGATGAACCAGGCTGCGGCGCTCTCGTTGCCAGCCGGGCATGGTGTCCGTACCGGGGGCTGATCGCAGTGCGGCTTTGAGGCCGCGTTTGCGAACCCGGCCCAGCAGTGTGCCGATGGCACTGGAGAGCACATTGTGCTGGCGAGCCTCTTCGCGCAGCGGCAACAGGGTGTCTGAACATTGTTGCGCCACCAGTCGCCCGAGACGGCGCAGTTCCTTGGCTTGCTGGGCGACCTGGCGCAGTTGCATCCGCTGAGTATAGAGCGCGCCGCGAATAGCCAGTGATTCCTCGGCCCGGTCCAGCGTTTGAACCGCCAGTTTAAGGTGGGGATAAAACGTACCCCCCAGCCCGCTGTCCATCATTTCGTTCATCGGTTCTACGTAGTGATCGTAGGCATCCAGAACAGCCCTGTAGCGCCGCGCAATGGGCATGGCCGCATCACTGCCCTTGGCCTTCTCGGCCAGTTCCAGAATGGCATGGCGGTCGGCATCCAGTTGCCGGGTGATCTGCCGGATCAAATCCGACAACCGCGCGGCCCCGGTACGCACGTTGTCCATATCCTGTTGGTCAACGCCTGCGGCCAGAAGTGTCGTCGCCTCGCGGACCGCCTCGACACGCGCCTTAAGCACAGCAGACAGACCCAGTTCATGCTCATGGGTCAGGCCGCGCACAAAGTCCAGTACCAATGGGTTGATCTGCCAGTCGTCGGTTCGACTTAACGGCTGTAACAAGTCGGCCGCGCAGAGTGAGCGCAGAATGGCCGCCGGTTCGGTAGGATCGTCGTTGCCCGTGAAACGTTCGATCACCGCCAGCAGGTGGGGCGGCTCAAACGCTGGCAACTCGCGCGATTGCCGGCACAGGGTTTCGATAATGTCCCAGTGACGATGCAGTTGAAAAATCAGGCTTTTGGGCGAAGCCATGCAGTGTCAATCCTGTAATTGAAATGAAGGTTGCTCGATTATGCCAGAGATGATCCCTTGCTGTATTTTGGAGACGGCGGGTGATCAGCGCGGTAAACGAGGTACCCAAAATCGATATGGCTCACCGGCGTCTCACTAAAGTGTGCATAGGACTGACGATCTTGTGAGGGGTAGGTTACAAAACCGTCCAACTGACCGTTTTCCACCGAGCGTTGCATACGCACCCAGGGCCCGCTACTTCCGACAGCGACTCTCCAGGGAGCCGACTGAACAACTCGACTGTCAGATCAGGAAGAATGCCCTGAGCACCCTGGTCTGACGAGTCACTCATCGGGGCTTCCTCTTCAGCAAAACCGAACAGCCAATCTGCCGCCATGGCCGGCGCCATCACGGCGACTATGCATAATAGCCCAACGGCTATCATTACCTGGCGCAGTGCGCGCCAGGAGCAGCGGAGTGACCCCATAATCAGAGGGCTGAGGGGTAGGGCTGGCAACGGTGATATGGGTCCGTTCATTCGACGTTTTGCACCTGCTCTCGAATTTGTTCGATCAGTACTTTCAGGTCTACTGAGGCTTGGGTAACCCGGCTATTGGTTGCCTTGGAGCCCAGTGTATTGGCTTCGCGGTTAAATTCCTGCATCAGGAAGTCGAGTCGGCGGCCAATGGCGCCTTTTTGCTTCAGAATGTGGCGGACTTCACGCGTGTGCGTGACCAGTCGGTCGAGCTCTTCAGCGACGTCGGCTTTTTGGGCCAGCAACACCACTTCCTGTTCCAGCCGGTCAGGGTCGAGTTCCACTTGAAGCTGATGCGCTTTGGCGCTCAGGGAATCCCGGAAGCTGGCGACCCAGCCTGGCATCTCTTCGCGCAGAACATCGACAATGGCGTCGATCTGATCCAGCCGCTCTGCGATCATTTTGCCCAGCTCTTCGCCTTCGCGGCGACGATGGGCCATAAAATCCGTCAAAGCGCTGTCAAAGAGGCCGCGCATAGTGCTGAACACTGCCTCCATATCGACCGCTTCCTCGGCGAGTATGCCGGGATACTGCAGCAGCGCCAGTGCATCCGGCATGGGGCTATCATTCGCACTGTCGCGTACTTTATGCAGCGCCACCGTCAGCGCTTGCAAACGTTCAACGTTGACATCCAACCCGGCACTGGCCTGATTCGGATAAAACCGCAACTGGACATCAACCTTGCCTCGTTTAACCTGTTTTTTAAGGGCTTCGCGCAACGGCATTTCAACCGGTTTCAGCGTGTCAGGCTGCCGGAAGCTGGGCTCGAGATAACGGTGATTCACCGAGCGAATCTCGACCGACAGAGTACCGAAAGCGGTGTCTTCTTCGCGCCGCGCAAACGCGGTCATGCTGTCGGTCATGGCTCAGGTCTCCGGGTTCAGGGCAGCGCGTTGCAGGTCGCACAGCTCAGCCACACCCTTGCGAGCGAGCGCCAGCATGGCGTTCAGTTCGTCGGGCTGGAAGGGTTCGCCTTCGGCCGTGCCCTGAATCTCAATAAAGCCACCATCGCCGGTCATGATCACGTTCAAGTCGGTATCGCAGGTACTGTCTTCAGCGTAGTCCAGATCCAGCACGGGGGTGTTCTGCCAAATGCCAACAGATACAGCGGCGATGGGGTGTTTGATCGGACTGGTCTTGATCATGCCTGTTTCGAGCATGTGGTTAACCGCATCGGTCAGGGCGACAAAGGCACCGGTAATCGCAGCCGTACGGGTACCGCCATCGGCCTGAATCACATCACAATCAATGGTAATGCTGTGCTCGCCGAGTGCCGACATATCAACCGCCGCCCGCAGCGAGCGGCCAATCAAACGGCCAATCTCGACGGTGCGCCCGCCCTGTTTGCCCCGGGCCGCTTCGCGTTGGTTGCGCGAACCGGTGGCGCGCGGCAGCATACCGTATTCGGCGGTCACCCAGCCCTGGCCTTTTCCTTTTAAAAACCGTGGCACCCCGGTCTCTACGCTGGCGGTAACGATAACCTGAGTATCGCCAAAACTGACCAAAACCGAGCCTTCGGCATGCTTGGTAAAACTGCGTTGAATAGTGACGGGGCGAAGTTGATCGGGAGTACGACCGCTGGGACGCATAGAGGTAAAGCCTTTAAATGATTTATGAACCCGCCAGTATAGAGGTCGTGCCAACGTCTGCACACCGTGGCTTCGAACACGTGCAGCCGGGTAAGCGATGTCTGTGTCCGGGCTGCGCAACACGGCTGTTACGCAAGACCCAGGTGCCGGGGGTCGGCCGCTGACCTATCAAAGGGGTCAGACCACCGGTGCTCGACCTAAACTAAGCAGCTGGCGAGTGACGGGGTGGTCACTCCCGGGGTTGGTCGGGCCTGATATCACGCAGATGTAAGATAATCGGTACGATTTGTAAAATAACGGTGAACAGAATGAACCACCTAGACGCCGCCGAGTCGCCAAGAAAACAGGCCTCAAAAGCGACGTCGACGAAAAACGGTACTTGTTTCAACCCGCTCAGACCCCAAACCCAGGTAACTACTGATATGGGGCTTTAGTTTTAATATGGGGTTTTACTGAGCCTTATACTAAAACGATAAGAGTCGGTACCAAAACCGCAGAAAGCCGCCACGGGTGGCGCTGAAAGGCGCGGAGAAAAGCAGTCGAGCCCCGGTTATACGACGATTTATAACCGCTTGACGACACCTCGCTCTGTGCCCAGTGAGCCCATCTGCCCGGCGAACCGTATTGAACTGGAACGAACTAACCAGAAGGAGACCACCATGAACAACCCACTGCTAGAGTCGCATGAGTTACCCCCCTTTGAGCACTTCAATGTGGACCAGATCGTACCGGCCGTGACAGAGATCATCGACACCAGCAAAGCGCGCATCGATGACCTCGTTGGCACCACAGACGAACCCACCTGGGACAACCTGATCGAACCGATCAGTGCACTGGATGAACGACTCGACAACGCCTGGTCACTGTTCAGTCATCTGACCGGCGTTCAGGATTCTCCGCAGTTGCGCGATGCCTATGGCACTGCGCTGGCCTTACTCACCGATTACCAAAGCTGGCTAGGGCAGCATGATGGTTTGTTCAGGGCGTATCAGCACATTGCAAAGCGGGCTGATTTCAGCGCTCTGTCGACCGCGCATAAAGCGGCCATTGAACATGGGCTCCGCGACTTCCGCCTGTCGGGTATCGATTTGAACGACGATGACAAAAAAGCCTTTGCCACGCTGCAATCCGAATTGGCACAGCTGCAACAGAGCTTCAGTGAACATCTGCTCGACGCCACCCAGGCCTGGTCGCTGCACATTACAGACGAGACACGGTTGTCCGGACTTCCGGATTCTGCCAAGGCAACACTGGCGCAATACGCCCGGCAAAAAGACAAGGACGGCTGGCTGGTTACTCTCGAAATGCCGTCCGTTATTCCGGTACTGACCTATGCCGATAATCGCGAACTGCGCCGGGAAATCTACCTCGCCAATGTCACTCGCGCCTCAGATGAAGGCCCGCATGCCGGTATTTACGATAATGGCCCGGTCATGACCGATATCCTGACCAAGCGTCAGGCTGCGGCAGAACTGCTTGGATTTGCCAACCATGCTGAGTTATCGCTGGCGACCAAAATGGCCGACTCCCCGGCCACCGTACTCGACTTTCTTCAGCAACTGGCTGACAAAGCCTTGCCCCAGGCCAGGCGAGAGTACGAAGAACTGGTCGCCTTTGCCCGTGATGAACTGGGCTTCAGCGATGAGCTGGAACCCTGGGACATTGGCTATGCCAGTGAAAAACTGATGGAGCGTCGCTACTGCGTTTCTCAGGAGGAGCTTAAGCCCTACTTCCCGGCACCCCGGGTCATCAGCGGTTTGTTCGAAACGGCTCACCGGTTGTTTGATGTCAGCTTTGAGCAGGTCAGTGATTTCCAGACCTATCATCCGGATGTCCAGCTGTACAATGTGCTGGAAAACGGCGAAGTCGTGGCTCGTTTTTACATGGATCTGTACGCCCGCGAAGGCAAACGTGGCGGTGCCTGGATGGATGAATGCCGCAAACGCACGCTTATCGGCGGCAGGCTGCAAAAGCCGGTCGCCTACCTGACCTGCAACTTTACTTCACCGGTCGATGGCAAGCCCTCGCTGCTGACACACGACGAAGTGACTACCCTTTTCCACGAATTTGGTCACACCTTGCACCATATGCTGACTCGGGTAGACGTCGGCGATGTCAGTGGCATTAATGGCGTCGACTGGGACGCGGTTGAACTGCCGAGCCAGTTCATGGAAAACTGGTGTTGGGAGCCCGAAGCACTGGCATTCATTTCCGGTCATGTCGACACCAACGAATCGCTACCAGCTGACTTGCTGGATAAAATGCTGGCCGCCAGAAACTTTCAGTCCGCCATGGGCACCCTGCGTCAATTGCAGTTCTCACTGTTTGACATGCGCCTGCACAACAAAACCGAAGGCTTTATGGTGAACGATGTGCAGGCAGTGCTGGATCAGGTTAGAGCTGAAGTGTCCGTGATAAAGACCATTGCTGAAAACCGTTTCCAGCATGGTTTCGGTCACATTTTCGCAGGCGGCTATTCGGCGGGCTATTACAGCTATAAGTGGGCAGAGGTGCTCAGTGCCGATGCTTACAGCCGCTTTGAAGAAGAGGGTATTTTCAATGCCAGCACCGGCAAAGCCTTTCGCGATGTGATATTGGCCAACGGCGGCAGCATACCGGCCGCCGATCTGTTCAAACAGTTTCGCGGGCGCGAACCGGAAGTGGATGCCTTGTTGCGCCATTCCGGCATCGCGGCCTGACTAGACCCAAACGCCCCAAGACAGGCTCAGAACAAGCGGTGGCTTATTGGCTACCACCTCCCCATTCCGTGGGGGGGGGCGAGCCTGTCGAACCCCCTGGGGGTGAGGGTTAAGCCAATGGACTTTGCTACCGTGTTTTACGCTTCAACGCTGGCGCGGCAAAGCTCACTCACAGCATTACTTCCCGACCAAACAACCAGTCTTTCCAGCGACCCAGCCGCTCCTTCCCGTTTTCGATCGACATCAACATGGCAGGGACATAGAGCAGGATCAGCAGCGTTGCAAACAGTAAACCGAAGGCGATGCCGGCCGCCATGGGGATCAGAAACTGGGCGTCAAACGAGGTCTCAAACAGCAGAAAGCCAAGTCCGCCTACCGTCGTCAGGGTGGTGATAATCACCGCACGCAGGCGCCGCACACTGGCTTCTACGATGGCCTGCTCCTTCGGCATGCCCTCTTCACGCAGTTGCCGGTAAAAGGTGACCAGCACAATGGAATTGTTAATCATGATGCCCGACAAACCAAACAAGCCATAGATACTGAGTACACTGAGCTCCAGTCCCATCAGCCAGTGGCCGGCAATGGCGCCGGTCAGACCGAACGGAATAGTCGACATTACGGCCAGCGGCCAGCTCCAGCTTTCAAACACCCAGGCCAGGGCGATGAATATCAGCAGCAACCCGAGTACTGCACCGATTTGAACATCCCGGAAAAACTCGGACTGTGACTCCTGATCCCCCTCTACCAGTAAGCTGATGTCATTGAACTGCTGACGCAATTCGGCGCGAACCTCAGTGCCGATCAAGCGATTGACCTCGGTTAAATTGATGTCCGGGTTATCACGACTTGCCGACACCTCAACCGACAATTCACCATCGACCCGGTTCAACTGTTCGACAGCGCGACCCACAGACGGCACTGCCAGGGTAGCCAGCGGTCGGCGCTCGCCATTGGCCAGCAGCAGTGGCAGTTGGGCCAGTTGCGGCCAGGCATCAACCTGAGACTCTGCCAGGCGCAACCGCACCACGCGCTCGTCTCCGTTGACCTGAAGCGTTTGCACCCGATACCCATTGGTCCAGTTTCGCAGCGTCTGTGCCAATTGCTGAGGGGTTAGTCCCAATGCCAGCGCATCAGGGGTCAGTGACAGATCCAGTTGCTCGGCGCCGAGCGGCAAATTGTCGGTAATATCGATCAGACCTGCGATCTGTCCCAGCCGCTGTTTGGTCCAGTCCGACGCACGCTGCAGTTGTGCCAGATCGTCTCCAACCAGGCGCACGCTGACACCATCGGTTGACGGACCTTGCTGACTCTCGATAAAGGTGACAGCCTCCAGACCCGAAGGCTCTGCGACCCGGGCACGCCAGAGACGGGTGATTTCGTCATTTGACAGCGGACGTTCAGTGCTGTCATCCAGTTGCACAAACAGCGCACCGTCTTCACGGGCTTCGCGATGTGTTTCCATCACTACGGTTTCGATCAGGTTCACGCCCACCTCGCGTTCGATGTCGAGCAGGGCCATTTCCATGTCACTGAGAAATTTCCGGGTCACATCGGGATCAGTGCCTTCGGCAAAGTCAGCGTTCATTTGCAATGCCGGTTGCTGAATAGCCGGGAAGAAGACGAACTTGACGCGACCGCTGGTTACCAGAGAGATGGCCAGCACCAGAGCGACAACAGCCACCATAAAGGTGACACCGCGATAGTCCACTGCCAACGCCACGCTGCGCCGAAATGGCCCCTGCCGAAACTGTTCAAAGCGACGCTCAAACCCGCCGCGCAACCTGCCTGCGGGCTTAAGCTTGCCTTTGCCAAAGCTGTGCGCCAGATGACCGGGCAGAATCAGGAAACACTCTATCAGGGAGGCGGCAATGGCCATGATGACCACCAGAGGCACACTCTTGGTAAAAACACCGGCCTGACCACCGACCAGCAACAGCGGCAGAAAGGCGGCTATCGTTGTGATCGACGACGCCGTCACCGCTGGTAACATCTGATGGGCCGCGTTCAGCGAGGCCTGCTTCGGATCCTCACCCTTTTCCATCCGACTGTATGCATTTTCGCCGACCACGATAGCATCGTCGACGATCACACCCAAAGCCACCAGAAAACCGAACAGACTGATCAGGTTGATCGAGTTACCGGTCAGCTCCAAAAAAACGAACGTACCCAGAAAGGAGATCGGGATGCCAACGGCGACCCACCAGGCCAGTCGCGGCCTGAGAAATATGAACAACACAATCAGTACAACAACCATCCCGCCAATGCCGTTGTCGACGATGATTCCAATTCGCGCACGCACAAACTCATAGGTTTCGTTGTAGACATGCAATTCCATACCGGCAGGCAATTGCGTTTCAAAGTCGGCCACCCAACTCGTGAGTATCTCCGCCATGCGCAGGGTGTCCTCCCCGCTGGTTCGACTCAAGGCGAGCTTGACAGCCGGTTGGCCCTGATAATAAACCTGTGTTTCATCGGCATTGCGGTCCTCACTGACATCAACCCGCTGATCCACAGCTATAACCGAACCGCCCAGGGCGAGTGCCTGACGCCCTAGCGTCACTTCATCCGTTACCTGATTGCGCACCCGCAGCTGCGACTGAATCTGGCCTTCGCCGGTGATGCCAGCCGGTACGTTAAGGTTTTGCCCGGCCAACTGCTGGCCCAGTTCCGTCAGTGATGCATTGCCGGACAGGTAATCGGCCACCGTCATGCGCAGGTTCAGTTCCCGCTCTGGCAAACCGGTCAAATCTACCTTGGCAATGCCTGCCGCTTGCAAGCTTTGCTCGGCTGATTCGCCCCAGTATTGCAGTTCATCCAGCGTCAGATCACCGTACAGCAGCACTTCGGCCACAGGCTCATAAAACACCACTTGATTCACAGTAGGTTCATCCGCACCGTCGGGCAGATTGACCGTAGCCAGTGCTTTTTCCACCTCTGAAACCGCCGATTCCACATCGGTTATCGATTCTTTGAAGGTGATGGTCATGAAGGAGCCGCCTTCAATGGTGGTCGTGGTCAGCCGATCCACCTCGGTCAGTTGCAGGATGGCCTGCTCCAGAGGAATGGTCACTCCCTCCTGAACATCTTCAGCGCTGGCTCCGGCCCACTCTGTGTTCACGGTGGCCACTTTCAGATCAAAGTCGGGTAAAAACTGGGTATTAAGCCGATCCAGCGCGATCAGACCGATAAAGATCACGACAAACATCAACGCATTGGGGGCTATACGGTGTTGGGCAAAGGCGCTTAAGAGGGCTCTCATTGGTCGAAGACCTTAACTGCCAGCCCCTCGGCAGCCTGTCGTAACCGGGTAGTGAGTATCTGGTCTGTGGGCTCCAGATCACCCTCTATTAGACGCCAGATAGTACCGTCGACAAATTGTTCACCCAATACCGTCACCGCAACGCGATGCAATTGGTTGTCGGCTACCCGATACACGAAGGCGTTGGAATAGACACTGGCGTCAGGAACCCGAATGGCTTCAATGGCTGGCAAGTCCAGCCAGAGCCGGTAATAGCGGTTTAAAGTCGCCGGTTGAGTCTCACCCTGAGAACGGAAAAACAAACGAACACTGCCACCTTCCGACACCGGATCCTGCTGTCTCAACGCCACCGTTTGCAGCTTCCCGTCTGTTTCAACAACGCCACCGAGCCCCTCTAAGCTGTCGACCGAAGCCAGCGATGATGTCGCTGCCCGGGCCACCCACTCGGTTTGCCGATCGTTGGTCAGCCTCAGTAACGCACTACCAGCGCCGATCGATGCTCCTGGTTGAACATCAAGCGCAGACACCCGCCCTGAAAAAGGCGCCGTCACACTGGCATCGGCCAGGTTATTGCGTGCCTGGTCCAACTGGCTGTCCAGCTGGGCCAGTTGCGCTTCAAACTGTCGTTGAACGTCACTGAAGCGGGCGATGGCCAGCTCGCGTTGCTGCAGCGCCAAACGCTGGTTTTGCAGGCTCCGTTCAGCGGATTCCTGATCTGTCGTCGAACTCAAATTTTGACGGGCTAGGTTTTGCAATCGATCCACGCTGCGCTGCGCAATATTAACCAGATCCTGCTCGATGGTCAGAGCAGCCTGATTACTGGTGTGCTGCGTTTGCTCTAGCCCGATGCGTGCCAGCAAGTCGTTTCGTTGGGCTTGCAGTTGCGCGACCTGACGTTCCAGATCGGTCGAGTCCAGCTGCACCAGCAATGACCCTGCTTCAACCCGCTGACCGACCTCCACAGAAACTGACACAACATCGGCAGCGGTCGGGCTGGTGATCATCACCGATTGGCGACTCTGGTACAGAGGGTACAGTTGTAACTGGGGAGACCAGCGATTGAATTCAGGTGCAACCGTACTTACGGTCGGCGCATCGGCGAGCGGATCGGCCTTAACCTCTTCAGCAGCCACCACCGAGGTCTCGGGTTGACTGTTCATCCAGTAGGTTACCGCCGCACCGGCACCCAGAACGATTAGGGGTAAGCTCCATCGGACCCAACGGCTACTCATAATATTTCGACACTCTTTAGACAGGAAGTTTCAACACAAGTACGGCCACAATACTGCTTTAGTTCATTTCGTCTTAGGATCTGGGCCCAACACTCACCCCGCTGGATGAACCGGTACGGCCTGCATCAGGCGAGCTCTGCTCTTAGCTGCGCCAGCACTGGCAGGGTGTCGGGAGTGATTCCGCGCCATAACTCGAAGCTGACAGCAGCCTGGCCTACCAGCATACCCAGGCCGTCTGAACAGTGTCCGGCTCCCTGTTCCCGTGCCCAACGGTTAAAGGGGGTTTCCTGATTGCTGTACACCATGTCATAGCAACAGGTATCGGGCGTTATCAGCCCATCAGGCAAGGGGGGTAGATGCCCGGACAAACTGGCGGAAGTACCATTGATGATAATGTCGAACCGGCCACTGAGATCAGCGAAGCTGCTGGGCGAAATTTCAGGAAAATCATCGGCCAGCTCTTCAGCTTTAGCCAGGGTACGATTGGCCAGCACGAAATTAGCCGGGTTCCTAGCCAGCAGGGTCTCCAGCACCCCCCGCACGGCCCCGCCAGCGCCGAGAATCAGAACATTACGGTCGGCAATCGTCCAGTTGAGCAGGGTTTCCAGATCGAACACCAGCCCCTGTCCGTCGGTGGTATCGCCCAGAATACGCCCGTTTTCCTGCCTGACCAGGGTATTGACCGCCCGCGCCCGTTGCGCTCGCTCGGTCAAATCATCTGCGAAATCATGCGCATCCTGCTTGAAAGGCGCGGTGATGTTGAACCCGCAATAACCATCGCGAAATAATCGCCAGACCCGTGTTTCAAAACTGGTGACCGGCAATTCAATGGCCTCATATACCATTTCCACACCGGTTTGCCTGGCAAAGGCGGCATGTATTACCGGTGACAGGCTGTGTTTGATTGGATGGCCCAATACCGCATAACGATCCATGGATGATCCTTAATAATGGATGAAATTCAAACCAAAATGGTCAATGCCTGATTTGCTAAATTGAACCGATTATCCCGATAAATAACAAGAGACAAACCGCTTATCTGTCTGCCTGTGTATCTGTGGGAACCGGATTGAGCGTTCATAAAACCCGGACATACGATGGAAAAACCATAGTCATCACCCTGTTTTTTATCGATGACTATAACCAGATATCACTGATCAGATGCCCGAGCTGAATTCCCGCCCAAAGCCAAAACCCAAAAGATACAAGCCAAAGCGCCACGAACCGGCCCAAGGGCGCAGACTCGGGAGTGTGAGTCAGGGGTTGGGAACCTTCGGTAATTGAGTCGGTATCGGGCTGTTTCATAGTGGATTGTTCAATTCCGGATTGAATGAGTGTTCGCCGCAATAGATGCAGCGTCACCTTGCGTGGCGATTGCGTCAACACCTCTATCGGGATCATTGACGCAATTAATGGATAAAAAGTGATACAAAAACCTTATCAATACCGTAAACAGTTGTCGCTAAAAACCTATCTATCCTCAGGAAGGTGACATAGATAGATAGCTTGGCATCTGCATTTGCACCCATTAACCATGACTATAAGAGTGACATCATGATCGACCTAATCCGGCTGATGTATATCAGCAAGGCAACCTTCAAACCCACCCCGGCGGTCAAAGGCATTGAGCCTCACGTTGCCCGAATCCTTCAAGCATCCCGGATGAACAATGCGAAGGTTGACGTCGGCGGTGTCCTCTTTTATGGAGACGGCTACTTTTTCCAGTGCCTGGAAGGCGACAAGACAGCGGTTCATAACCTGCTAAAACGCCTTGGCAAAGATGATCGTCATACCGACGTTAAAATAATTTCAGAACAATCAATCCATGTTCGCCGTTTCGATGACTGGTCAATGAAGTACACGGCAATCAACGGATCGATCAAGTCACTGCTTAACAAGTTCGGCTTCAAGACATTCACGCCCTACGACTTCGATGAACAGCACTTCGAGGCCATGATCGACGCGCTGGAGCGCATGAATGCGTCCGATGATGTTATCGAAACCAGCACCCTGCCCAACCCGAAAAATAGTGCGACACGAGCCGACAAAGAGCGATCGGGGTTGATTACCATGGGCATCATCGCACTGATCCTGACAGCTGGCGCTGTATTTCTTACTCAGCTGCTGTAAATACCTTGTCAGAACAACCGGCGGTTCTGGATACACCACCCAGGCCGCCAGGCTTAGCTAAGACGACCCAGCCCCGGCCACTTTTCCCTGCTTGGGTGGCTACCAGCTCCCTGTTACACTCAGGCGCCTCGCCTACGCCCTCTGACAGGACACCCAACCCCGATGGCACAACTCAACCCCAGGCAAGAAGAGTCGGTCAAATACATCAGTGGTCCGATGCTGGTGCTGGCGGGCGCGGGCAGTGGTAAAACGTCCGTCATTACCCGAAAGATCGCTTATCTGATCAATGAATGTGGCTACAAGGCAAATACCATTGCTGCGGTGACCTTTACCAATAAAGCAGCGCGGGAAATGAAAGAACGGGTTAGCAAGCTGATTAAAGGCAAGGCGGCGCGCGGACTGATCGTATCGACCTTTCACAATCTCGGGATGAACATCCTGCGCAAGGAAACGAGCCACATCGGGCTGAAAAACGGCTTCACCCTGTTTGATGATCACGACTCAAAAGCCCTGATCAAAGACATCCTGCTGCGTGAAGCGCCCAGCGCAGCAGATGAGATTAACCATTTTCGAAATCTGATCAGTCGCTGGAAAAACGATCTGATCGAACCGGCCGATCTGCGCGGTAAAATGGACGATGCAGGCGATGCTCTGGCGGTCGAAATCTACGAGCAATACAACCGCATGCTCAGCGCTTACAATGCCGTCGATTTTGACGATCTGATCCGGTTGCCAGCCCTGTTGTTCATGAAAGCACCTGAAGTACTGGCTAAATGGCAACGCAAGATTCGCTATTTGCTGGTTGATGAGTACCAGGACACGAATTCCTCCCAGTATCTGCTGGTCAAATTACTGGTCGGTGACCAGCCAAGATTCACTGTAGTGGGTGACGACGACCAGTCGATCTACAGCTGGCGGGGCGCGCGCCCGGAAAACCTGGTGCAATTGCAAACCGATTACCCGCATTTGAAAGTGGTTAAGCTTGAGCAAAATTATCGATCTACGGGCCTGATTCTGAAAGCGGCCAACAATGTCATCGACAATAATCCACACGTATTCAAGAAAACACTGTGGAGTGAGATGGGATTTGGCGATCAGATACGCATCATCCGTACGCCAAACGATGAAGCCGAAGCCGAACGCATCGCCAATGAAATTCTGCACCAGCATCTTATAAGACGCGGTGAATACCGCGATTTTGCCGTACTTTACCGGGGCAATCACCAGGCACGTATCCTGGAAATCAAACTGCAGCAGAACCGCATCCCCTACAAGATCAACGGCGGCACTTCGTTTTTTGCGAAGGCGGAGATCAAAGACATCATGGGTTACCTGCGATTGCTGGTAAACCCCGATGATGACGCCGCTTTTCTGCGCATCATTAACACACCTCGTCGGGAAATTGGTCCTTCTACATTGGAGAAACTCACCGAATACTCAGCGCAGCGCACAGTCAGTCTGAGTACCGCCTGCCAGGAACTGGGGTTGCAGCAGTTGTTGCCGGCCAAGGCTGCGCAGCGGCTGCATCGCTTTTCCGACTGGCTTGGCCGCACCGTCCATAAGCTGCACACCGAAGCCGACCCGGTAATGGTGATTCGTGAAGTGATCACAGACATCAATTACGAAGCCTGGCTTCGCCAGGACAGTGTGTCCGACCTGCAAGCTGAAAAACGGCTGGCCAATGTTTACATCCTGATCGACAGCCTCAAATCGATGCTCGAGCGCGGCGATGAAGACGAGGAGTCAGATCTGCAAATTCAGGACGCCATCGGCAAGCTGGTACTGCGCGATATCCTCGATCGTCAGGAACAGGAAGACGAGTCCGATGCTGTTCAACTAATGACACTGCATGCCTCCAAGGGTCTCGAATTTCCTCACGTTTTCATCATGGGTCTGGAAGAAGAATTGCTGCCACACCGCAACAGTATCGAAAATGGCGATATCGAAGAAGAACGCCGCCTGATGTACGTGGGTATTACTCGTGCCAAACGCACTCTGGCCTTAACCTTCGCGGCGCGGCGCAAACAGTTTGGCGAAATGATTGACTGCACGCCCAGCCGCTTTCTGGATGAACTGCCCGCCGAGGACGTCAGTTGGGAAGGAAAAGACACCCGTGGGTCCGGGGAGCGAGTCAACAGCAAAGAGACTTTTGCCAGCCTGCGTGCCATGCTTAACAATTGACAGTAACCGGTCAGGCCCTGCTTCATTGATGACTATTAGCGAAAATAACATGATGCCGACTGAAAACGGCCCTGCGATAACGTCGGTCAAACTGCTTCTGGACCGCGACTTTCGCGTGGTCTCCGTCGGCGATGCTAAGGGTTTGCTGATACCACCCCCACATACCGGTCAGCATTTGTCTGACTACTGGCTGGGCTTTGAGACCTGGCTTGATGCCTATCAGAGCAGTGATCCCGATCGCAATAACTTCCAGTCCTGTATCCCGGGTGCCATGGCCGACCTGACACCCCTGAATGACCTCCTGCTTTTGCACATCTGGAAACACCTTGAAGTGTTACAAATCGGCCTCTCTCTGCTGCAATTCAATGCGCTGGTGTTCGATGCAAACCGGGCACTGGTCTATATCAATAGCGCAGCCCAACAATTTCTGACGTCACTTGGACATCAGGAATGGACCAGTTTACTACCGGTACACTGGAAGAGGGATTTCCCCAAATGGCTGCAACAGGATACCGCCATCAACCTGGAGCGCGAGTCACAGGGCACGACCCTGCGCTGGGAAATCGCCAGTGATCCAAACCAGCATTTCGTGGTGATGGTGTGTCATCCGATGGAAGAGCGGGAAAAATATCGCCGCATCCTGGAAAACTCGGTTGATGGTATTTATCAGACAGATGCTCAGGGTGAGCTTATTTACGTCAATCACTCGCTGGCTAAGCTGTTTCGCTATGCCTCGCCCGATGATATGAAAGAGCATATCAGGCGCGTTGCAAACAACCTCTATGTTCACTCTGAAGATCGCGAATGGTTTCTTGCCGCCCTGGCAGAAACCAATGAAGTCTTAGGATTTGAATGTGAGATGAAAAGAAAAGACGGTGATCGGGTCTGGGTACGAGAAAATGCCCGGAGCATAGTGAACGAGCAGGGTGAGCTCACCCACATTATCGGCACCCTTGCTGATATTTCTGAACTCAAGCGTTCAGAAGAGGCCCGAAAGAACGCAGAAAGTGACTACGAAAGGCTGTTCAACACCGCTCAGGCTGGGCTGTTTCAATCGACCATCAGCGGTAGCTTTATCCGGGTTAACCATCTTTTTTCACGCATCCTGGGGTGCGTCACACCCGAAGAATGCATGATCTATTACAATGACCACAACCAGAAACTGTATGAAAGTCCGGGTTATCGGCAGCGTTTACTGTCAATACTGGAACGCGATCATTTTATTGTGAACGAACGCACCCGCATGATACGTCGTGACGGGACGCTCATATGGGTATTGATGAATTCCCAGTATATAACTGATCGTCATACGGGAGGCACAGTGCTTCAAGGCTCTGTGATTGATATCACCGAGCAGGTCAGTGCGGAAGATGAAATTCGCTTCATGGCTGAACACGATATCCTTACTAAACTGCCTAACCGAAGCCAGTTTCAGCAACAATTACAACTCGCCTACGACCACTGGCAACAGCATAACCATCACGAATTCGCGGTGATCTTTCTCGATCTTGACCATTTTAAGGATATCAACGATACGCTGGGTCATCTGGTGGGTGACGCCCTGTTGATCGAACTGGCGCAGCGTCTGCAGCAACCGCTGAATGCATCCGGCAAAACCTATCGTCTTGGCGGCGATGAGTTTGCCATCCTGATTGATGGGGCTCTGTCCGAAACCGACCTTGATATTTTATGTGTCCAGATTGGCGATCGGATCAGCCGTGAATACCGCTACCAGGAGTCAGCGCTGAAAGTCACCGCCAGTATGGGCGTGGTGCTCTGCAACCAGCTCGATTCAAACCGTTCTCAAACCGTCATTGAAGACGTCATGAGCGCAGCAGATCTTGCCCTGTATCGGTGCAAACGCACCGGCAGAGCCGGCTATCGTTTATACGAGCAACGCATGCGGCTTGACCTGCAAGCCGAGAAAACCATGGAGCATGAACTCGCATCGGCGCTGCGTGCCAATCTGTTGATGATGCATTTTCAGCCGATTTTTGATGCCCGGACCCGACGCATCATAGGCGCCGAAGCGCTGATTCGCTGGCCCACGGATGCCGGCTTTATCAGTCCCGCGCAGTTTATTCCACTGGCTGAACGCTCTGGATTAATTGCGGATATTGATGTCTGGGTACTGAGACAGATTTTGGACCATTGTGACCAGCTCACACAGTCCTATCCGGACCTGATAATGAGCTTTAACCTGTCGGCACATCATTTTAATAATTGCACCTTCAGCGACCTGATTCAGCCGCTGTTACCTCGCATCAAGCGGGTCGGGCCGCAACTGGCATTGGAATTGACCGAACGTGTCATGTTTGAACGTACCGAAGGGGTAATCGCGTCCTTGCAGTCGTTGCGTCACTTAGGTGTGCACATTTCGCTGGATGACTTCGGCACCGGGTATTCATCACTGAGCTACCTGACCCAGTTCCCGATCGATAAAATCAAGATTGATCAGAGCTTCATCAGCAACATGCACAAAAATGCGACGGCTAGAGCGGTGATAGAGGCAGCTGCACAAATCGGCAAAACCTTACACTTGAACATCAATGCCGAAGGTGTCGAGACTGAAGAACAGCTGGCCGTCGTGCAGCAACTGGGCATTGACGAGGTCCAAGGGTTTTTGCTCGCCAGGCCAATGCCATTCGACGCCTTTGTAACACTGCTGGAGACGCAGCGCCAGACAAACCCTTAACAGCTTCCGCAACTATCCAAGCGCCAGCCAAACCCCGACTACCAGCATCAGAGAGCCTGCAATGCGGTTGATCAGCCGCACGTTCTGACCGCGAGACAGCACCGCACTCAGAGATTTGCCACCACCCGCATACAACAGCAACGAGGCCCACTCGATCAGCAGCATGATAGCGACCAACACCGCCAATTGCGGCCCCAGTGGCTTACTATCGTCCAGGAAAGGTGGCAACAGCACCATGATGAACGCCCAGCCTTTTGGGTTAGCAACGGCGGTGACAAAGCCCTGGGCGGCTAATTGCAAACGGCTTGCGCCTCCATGCTCCGAATTACCCGCTTCCGGGATAGCGAGCTTGCCGCGCGACTGCCACATTTGAAAACCCAACCACATCAGATACAGACCACCGGCCCACTTGAACAGGGTGAACACCAGTGGCGCACTGAGCATGATGGCAGCGACGCCAAAAACAGCCAGCACGCTGACCATGGCCACGCCGGTCAGTTCGCCGATCATCATCCACAGGGTACGCTTGATACCAATCGTGATGCCCAAACTCATTGCCAGGGTCATGCACATACCCGGGGTTAGGGACACCAGCACAAAGGTTGGAATAAAAGCAGCCAATAAGGCGGTATTAATCATAAAGCGGGTGACTCCTCAGACAACCCAGGTTTGGAACTGATCCAGTATACAAGTCCGGTGGCGAGCGTCGCCAGCAGTCCGGAGCCGATAAAGACCCAGTCGTAACCGCCCCACTGAGCAACCACACCACCAAGTGCGGCACCCAACAAACTGCCGATCTTGATCGAATTGGTGTAGAGCGTTGATGCCATGCCGAGCCGACCTTTCATCAGGGTCTGAAAAATACTGATGCCTATTCCGGCTGACAACCCGATCAGGCCGGCATTAAACACTTGCAAGGCGAGCAGCATGTTAAAGCTGTCGAACCACCAGACGCCACTGTAAAAAATAATGCCGCTGATAGCGGCGACTTTGAGCGGAGCAAACAGATGCCAGCGCCAGGCCTGAGCACCGCCAAAAATCATAATCGGAATTTCCAAACCTGCGGCCAGACCCATCAGTAGACCCGGTGCAATGGTCATCAATCCCAGCACGTCCCGCACGTAAAGCGGCATGTACACAATGTACATCGAGTTGGCGGCAAAAATGGCGATGGTTACCAGCATCAGTCCCAGCACGCGCGGATCAGTGACCGACGCCTTCTGGGCCGATCCGGACAGACGGGTATCCTTCATTCCGGGCAACATCAGCAGCGACAGCAGGAAAACCGATGCAGTGATCATCATCAAAACACGAAAACCGAGCTGGTCAAATAACAAATAAGCCACCGGAGGACCGGCTATCCAGCTCATTGAAAAAGTTGCCCGCAACACCGATTGAAACAACGCTGCCTGCTGATCATTGACCTGTTCGCGCGCCAGCGCAAACAATTGCGGTTGCGCCGTTGATGACAGCCCGAACCAGACCATGCCCACCAACAGCAACAGGGGGTACCACTCGACGTAGCCCAATCCCACCGAACCGATCATCGATACAAAGATCGACACATACAATATTTTCATCCGGCTCATGCCGGCATCCGAGCGTTTGGCCAACCACTGGCTAACGCCGATACCGGCAATGGTATTGGCCGCAAAAAACACCCCGATCCAAAGTGGTTCAATGCCAAGATTAATCGCCAGATGCGTACTCAATACCGGAAAAACAGACGCACCGGCCGTACCCAATAACAGACACAGGGCCAGCAGGCGCAACACGGTTGGCTGTAGCCAGAACGCTAAATTCAAAAGTCACTCTCAATGCAGTGTTCAGGCAGGTTGGGAAGTTCAGCCACCATTGTGAGCTGCAACAGACAGTGGTTTTGGCCAGGCCAGGCAAGAACTACCGGAAAAATTATCAATGCAGTGCTCAATAGTGGGACAAAAAAAGAGTCCGGCATCTTACCAGACCCTGTTGAAATCACCCGGTAGGCGTCACTGCCCGAAACGCTCGAGACCGGCTGGTTTGTTGTCCAGCACCGCGTCAATCCGCTCCATTACCGCTTCGTCCAGCTTGGCGGTCGCGTCCAGCGCTTTGAGATTGTCTTCTAGCTGGCTCAACCGAGAGGCACCCAGAATAACTGTGCTGACGTTTGGATTTTTCAGACACCAGGCCAGTGACAGGTGGGTCAGGCTCAGGCCCAATTCATCCGCAATGGGTTTAAGGTGACGCACTTTTTCCAGGCGAACCTTACCCGCATCGCTCAACAGACTGTCTTTCAACCACTCATAGCCTGGCAGGTTCATGCGGCTGTCATCGGGAATGCCATCCAGGTATTTACCCGTCAGAATGCCAGACGCCAGCGGCGACCAGATGGTGGTTCCCAACCCGTATTGCTCGTAAATCGGCCGGTATTCAGCTTCGACTTTGTCGCGGTTGAACATGTTGTATTGCGGCTGTTCCATTGTCGGGGGTGTCAGGTGCTCCTGACGGGCGATGGCATGAGCTTCAGTGAGTTGCTGGGCGTTCCACTCAGACGTGCCCCAGTACAGAATTTTACCCTGCATCACCAGCTGATGCATGGCACGCACCGTTTCTTCAATCGGTGTATCCACATCAGGACGGTGGCAGAAAAACAGATCGAGATAGTCGACTTTCAGGCGTCTCAGCGCAGCATCGCAGGCATCCCGAACGTGTTTTGCAGACAGCCCGAGCTGTGTTGGTTTGTCACCCCCCCAGAACACTTTGGACGAAACGACAAAGGTATCCCGCTGCAGGCCTAATGCAGCGATGGCATCACCCATGATTTTTTCTGATTCACCGGCTTCATAACCCTCGGCATTGTCGAAAAAATTCACGCCATTGTCATAGGCGGTTTTCAACAGGGTTTTGGCATCGTTCAAATCAACCTGCTTGCCAAAGGTAACCCAGGACCCCAATGAGAGGGCCGATACTTTCAGGCCGGAACGGCCAAGACGACGATATTCCATAATGACTCCTGTTATAAACTATGGTGTTAAACTGTGAACATTCCCGGGACTTCGTTAAGCCCCGGGTTATATAGAGACCGGTAGTTGCACCCTGGTTGCCAGGCGGAATGAAGCTGACCCTCAACCCGATCGACTGGCACGCCAAGCCACTGGGAACGTCGGACCACTGGCAACGCAGAAAAAATCACCACGGCAACAAATGGGTACCTTTGTCGGTAAATCCATCCCAGAAGGTTTCCAGCCGAGTCTGGTCGGCCCGGGACAGGCGCTGCCCGGTGGCGCCAAGATTGGCCTCCAGCTGCGACTGCGACCGGATGCCCGGGATCACGCTCGATACCTCGTCATAACTTAGCAGATACGCCAGGGACTGCTGCGCTAGGTTGCGTTCAGCCGTGGGCAGCCAGGCCAACTGTTCAACCAGAGATGCCCGCTGCGCTATATCAGCCTCACTCCAGCGCATGCGCACACCGTCGAAAAGGGTTTTTGCAGTGTACTTGCCACCCAGCCAACCGCTGTCCAGCGGCACCTTGGTGATGACCCCGACATCGTTGTCACGCACCTGATCAAACACCAGACGCACATCCTGATGCAGTGCGTTAAACAACAGCTCAAGGACCTGGGCATCTGTGGTTTCCAGCGTCTCGCGTACTTCAAAGGCATAGTCGGTACTGGCTCCGTAAAAGCGTACCTTGCCTTCGGTTTGGGCTCGCTTCATCGCTGCCCAGATCGGGTGTTGGCCGTTCAGAACCTCCAGTGGCGGACTATGCACCAGTACCACATCGAGATAGTCGGTTTTCAACCGCTCCAGCGACCCATGCAGGCTGTCGCGAAAAGCCTCAGGGCTGTAGTCGGTACCGCCTTCTGGCTTGTGGCCAAACTTGCTGACCAGAACCACATCCTTACGCACACCGCGCAGTGTTTCGCCAAGCAGACGTTCGCTGTTGGTTTTTGCATAATTGGGTGCGGTATCAAACAGGTTGCAGCCGCTGTCCAGTGCATTGGCAACAAGGTGATGGGCAGTATTGTCATCCATACCTCCCCATTGATCATGATTACCCAGTTGCCAGGCGCCAAACCCGATATCGGATACCTTCAGTTCGGTTTTACCCAGTCGACGATAGTGCATCAGATCTCTCCCCCGAATATGTGCGAGTACTTTGTCGTGATAAACGTGCGACAGTTGCGCCTGTGCAGTGTCCGCCATTTGGTCGGGACCGCTGGCGCCGGTAATAACACTCCTAACGGCTTGCTGATCCAGTAACCAGCGCAATGACATCTGCGCCAGGGTCAATCCTTCAGGCACCAGACCTTTGAGTTCGCGGGCCAGGGCAACCCCGGTTTTGTACGGCAGTCCTGCAAAGGGTCGGAACTGGCGATTGTGATAACGCCTTACGTCGATGCCGACCAGTGACTATTCTTAGCGGATAGTTTGCATGTCCAAGCGTGTTACGACATGTCGCGGCAAGCATCGGAGTGAGTTGCAACAGCACAATCGTCGAAAGGTGAGTTCAAAATGACTCACCAGATACTCAGTATAGTTGCTATTCTTTCGATGATAATCCTGTAAAAATTAACGTCATTCGTTAATGAGACTAACCAATGGATCGATTTGCTGAGATTGAAGCTTTCCTGGCCGTCTGTGACACCGGCAACTTTACCCGGGCAGCAGAGAAACTTTCGATGTCACGCGGGCGCATCAGCCAGCGTGTTGCAGAGCTGGAAACCCGGCTTGGCATTACCCTGTTGCACCGCACCACTCGCAGTGTGTCACTGACGCCTGAGGGTGAGCACTTCCGTTTGCGCACGCAGTCGAGTCTGCATCAGATTGATGCGGCGGAACACAGCCTGAAGATGATGGCTGATCGTTTATCCGGGCCGGTACGCATCAACTCGGTGGGTGGCATTCTTGGTGAGCACTATTTGGCACGGATGCTGACCGAGGTGGCCGCCCAGCATCCGCAACTGCAATTTCAGATCGACTTTAGCAGTGCCCGGGTTGACCCGAATCAGGATCCTGTGGATCTGGTGCTGCGTGGCGGTGATGACCCGGGAGCCGGGGTTGCAGCCGAGCGCATTGGCAGGCTGCGCTTTATGCTCTGTGCCAGCCCGCGCTATCTGAACCAACACGGGTTTCCGCGCAATCCCAGTGAATTAAGCGACTTCAACTGCATTACCGGTACCCCAAAATCCTGGCAATTCAGGCGCGCAAATGAGCATGAAGTTCATTTTCCGCAGGGCAACTGGCACGCGCCCAGTAGCCAGGCCCAGTTGCTCGCTGCCGAACAAGGTCTGGGCATCGCTCGCCTGTCGAATCTGGTACTGCAGGAGCCCATGCTGCAGGGACGGCTGGTGCAGGTGATGCCCGACTGGGAAATTGAGAATACGTCACTCTGGCTGGTCTGGGCACAACGCAGTGAACTGCCAAAACGGGTAGCGGTGGTACGTGATCACCTGATTCGTCGTTTTCACAGCTTCGATATAGGCAGCCTCTGAATAATGGCTCCAGGGCAATTTAATGACTCGGTTCTCATCTGCCATCGCCATCGCCATCGCTGGCCGCACAGCAACGCTGTGATACACTGCTGAAGATAACAATGAGGAGTTAACCAATGCACCTGCCACTTCGTTTCAGTTTGCCACTGGCCGCTCTGGCTGCCCTGATTGTTCATCCAATAGTGTGGGCCGACCCCGGTGCACTGGATCGATTCGACTGCCATAACGATGCAACTACTGGTGAATATCACTGCCACGGCGAAGATGCACTTGCTGATCTGGGTGGTTTTGCGATTGGCGCTGGCGTTCGCACCTCGGTTTGGGTATTTACTGAAGAAAGCACATACGAAGCTTTCGTTGGTCCATCCATTGATATCGAGGCCGGATTGGGCGCTTTTGCCTTGCAAGGCAGCTATCACTACAAACAGCTGGTTACTGGCAGTGCAGACTTGTATCTGGTCGGATGGGACCTGGGTGCGAAAATCGGTAGAGGTGTTGCCCGATATGGAACCAAATATTATGGCAGTTTTGGCTATTTCACTGAATCAGCACAACAAAAAGATGAAGACAACGTCAGTATAAGTGGCTTCTATTTAGGTGCTGGCGGTGGATATAACTGGGATGAAATTGGCCTGGATGTTCAGGCCGACTGGCAACTCAGTGATGGCTTTTCCGACTATGCCGATGAAGACGTACAGACTGTTTCTATACGAACTGTGCTCAGTTACCGTTTCTGACCGGTCATCCCGGGATGACGTCGACGCCAGGCTTCGACGTCAGATTTTTCTACCAGTAGCCGCTTCTTATCCGCCACCGAAACAACGCCACCTTGACCAGTTCTTCCCGTCACCCCGACTGCGGCAACCGTTGCGGCGCCCAGTGAGCTGACCATGTAGATATCCACCACACTCAGAGAAGAGGTTAACAAGGCCTGAAAGCTGATCGGTAAGGCCAGGCTAACGATGTGGCGATAAGAGAGGGGCAAGATGGTCAACAGCTATTGCAGACAACAATGCTTGTATTTTTTTCCACTGCCACAGGGGCACGGATCATTACGACCGACCGATGAGTTGGTTCCAACAACCGACTGGGCAACCGCACCTACTGAAATTGACAGACGCGAAAACAGATCGGCTGCCTTGGGAAACTGACCCAGTATCTGATCCGCCAATTGCTCAGGTCGAAGCGGTGAGGAGCGCCGTGCAATGAACTGCCGGGCTTTTTCAGGCGAGGCAAAAAAACTCAGGGCAACGTACAGACTATCAAGTTCCGAGCGCAGCTCCGCCGGGACCAGCGTCATCCACAGTGGCCGTGCATGAAGAAAGCCGGCTTCAAATCCCAGGCTCCAGTCGTTCATGCGATGGCCTGGTTTAATCTGGGTAACGGCATCCATACCCACCGTATCGGGCAGCGGGTACTGCTGATTTTCGCATGCACGCTCGATATGGCGCTGCAGTGACAAAACCGCATTCAGTGACTGTGAAGCAGGTTCTATATGAGCAAACAACGGCAACACATCGCCCAGCCAGTCACTGGCTGACACCGGCACTGGCGCCTGGCTGATGGCAAAGAAAAACCCGTTTAATCCGTCCAGACTGGGTGGCACCGGCCCCTCGGCGTTTTCGGTTGGCAAGTTAGCTACAACCCAGTCGCGGGCGTCCTGATAGCTCAGGCTTTTGATGTCCAGTGATTCAGTCATGTTTTGCCTGTTCGGAAAAAGCCGCTTGTTGAGCATCACTGGTGTCAGTCTGGTACGTGGCCTTCCATTGCTCGTACGGCATGCCATATACACTTTCGCGGGCGCTGTCTTTATCAAGTTCAACCCCCTGTTCACGGGCTGCCTCCTGATACCAGCGCGACAGGCAATTGCGACAAAAGCCAGCCATATTCATCAGATCGATGTTTTGCACATCAGTGCGTTCTTGAAGATGTTTTACCAAGCGACGAAAGGCCGCCGCTTCAAGTTCAGTCGTGTTTGGATTTTGCATGGAAAACTCCTAAATAGCCGGCGAGATTTAACCACCGGATCGTTTAACGGTATAGCCTTGCTGGCTTAACTCAGCAACGAGAAGATCACGCTGGTCACCCTGGATTTCAATTACACCCTCCTTAACTGTGCCGCCCGTTCCACACTTCGCTTTTAACTTTTTGGCCAGTGCTTTCAAGTCTTTCTGCGCAAGTGGCAATCCCCCGATCAGGGTTACGCCCTTGCCTTTGCGACCCTTGGTTTCCCGACTGATGCGGACAATCCCGTCACCCGGTGGAATCACCTCACTGGTGCTGCAATGGCATTGATTCCGGGGGCGGTGACAATCCGGACAGGTACGTCCGGATTCAGTGCTGTATACCAAAGCCATGGTTGCCTCTTAAAGTTGCCTCTTAAACCCTTAGCAGGTTGTTGAAAAAGGCTTCCTGCCTTTTCCAAAACACACAAAGCAAACAATGTGATTTTTACTTTTCTCACGAAATCCAAGCCTTACCAGTCACCGATTTTGCCAGAACATCCGAAATGTCGGACCACATGTTCTGGTAAAATACGCTACCTTTGCCAGCTGCCACCGCTTAACTGGATCGGTGACAGGGCAGTGACCGAGCTGAGTTTACCATAGCCCTGTACTGAAACTCAGGCACTGTCGACACTCTCATTGGCGATTTGACGCAAGGCCTCGACAAAGACGTCCGCAGGCTGTCCCCCGGTAATGGCATACTTGCCATTAACAATGAAGGTTGGCACTGAACTGACGCCCATTTGCTGATAGCGCCCCTCTTCGTTGCGCACCTCCTGTTCGAACTGATCAGTCGACAACACACTGGCTGCACTGTCGCGGTCCAGTCCGGCTTTATTGACAGCATCCAACAATACTGAGGTGTCATTTACGTCGGTTCTGTCCGTAAAGTACGCCTCGAACAGCGCCAATTTCAATGCTGTTTGCTGGTCCATTTCTTTTGCCCAGTGCAGCAAACGGTGGCAATTGAAGGTGTTCTGGGTCCGCATGTCGTCAGTAAAATTAAAGGTAAATCCCACGCCTTCACCGGCGGCAGTAATGCGCTTGCGGTTGTCCTCGCTCTGTTCATAGCTCATACCGTATTTAGCCATGATGTGCTCACGCCAGTTTTCCCCCTCAGCGGGTGCATCAGGACGCAGCTCAAAGGCGTGCCAACTGAGTTGAGCGCCAATTTCACCTTCCAGCTGCTCCAATGCCTGTTCCAGATTTTTGTAGCCGATCACGCACCAGGGGCAGGCGACATCGGATACCACATCAATAGTCAGGGTCTTCATAACAACCTCATCATGTTAACGAGCGGACTGACGATTATGATTCAGCCCAGTGTTCAATCAGTGTACGAGCAAGTCCATTGCCACTGCGCCAGGCACCTTCCATACGATCGCCCTGAGTCCAATCACCAGCCAGTCCAATATTCAGATTGGCATCAAAGGGTGCGCTCAGGGTCTCAGCAGAGCCAGATCGGGCGTATAACCAGCGATGTTTAAAGCGGTCCACCACGGTTGGCAAATCGTGTTCAGTTAACCGACGCAAAGCCGCCAGACATTGTTGTTCCAGCAAACTGTCCGACGTATCCAGATGATTGGCTGACCACTGGGCCGTAAAATGGGCGACCCAGACTTCCGGCTTTTTGTTACGACCTGGCTTGCTGCTGTCCCTGGCCAGCCAGTTAACCACGCCTTCTTTAACGAAAGCTGCATCAGCTTCAATGCCGGTCGGTTCAGAAAATGCGACCGCCATCGCCCAGGCTGGCAGCATTCCAGCATTGCTGCGCAGAGGCACTTCAAGCTGTGAACCGGGCGGCAACAACGCCAGCGACTGGGCCAAGGGTGCGGTCAGCACCACGGCATCGAACTGGCCATAATGCTCGCCCTGGTCATCCCATAAACGCCACTGAGAACCAACCCGTTCGAGTCGATCTACCCGGGTTTTGGTGAATAGGTCCAGTCCCTCGCTCATGCCTTGTACCATAGCGTTCATCGTGGGCACGCCAACATAGCGTATTTGTTCGTCGGGTGAAGGCTGCACCCCATCGCGGGTCAGCACGACCGGTGTCACTGGCCAGGGCGCTACCCAGCCAAGGGCAAGCCAGTGATCCACTTCCCGCTGAAAATCAGGGTCCCGCACGGTAAAATATTGGGCTCCGTGATCGGCTTGCCAACCTTCGCGCCGGCGTGTCGCTAACCGGCCGCCGCGGCCGCGGCTTTTCTCAAAAACCTGACATCTATGCCCGGCCTGTTCGAGCTTGCGTGCCAGAGTCATGCCCGCCAAACCGGCACCGACGACTGCAAACACTGCCATAATGACACTCCTGACTGATTCAATTGCCTGTTAAAACACAGTGAATGACTGCTGCTTGTTAACTCTACTATGAGGGTCGCCGAGGCCAACCTCAAACCCGTTAACGAAAGAAAAGGTCACACATTCGAAAGGTGGCAAGAGTGCAAACCTCTGACCCTTGACGAAATGCGTTACACTGTATCGTACACATCATCGCAATAACCGGATCACCTTTTAATCAGGATCCCAGACCCAATTAATGGGCGATCAATAATGTCAGAGAACGTCATGAGCATTAAACAGCGCGCCAGTGTCACCATCCCTCTGGGTGAATCCTCGATTCCAACTCGGTTTGTCAGTTTCAACACATTGAGTGATAACAAAGAGCACCTGGCTATCCTCTATGGCACTCCTGAACAAGAGGATGTACCTCTGGTACGTTTGCACAGCGAATGCCTGACCGGCGATGTCTTTGGTTCGCAACGCTGTGACTGCGGCGAACAATTACAGGAGGCTCAACGGTTACTGGCTGAACAGGGTGGCGTCTTATTGTATCTGCGTCAGGAAGGTCGGGGCATCGGTTTGTACAACAAGCTGGATGCTTATGCGCTTCAGGATCAGGGCATCGATACTTACACCGCCAATGAAATGCTGGGTTTTGCCCATGACTTACGTGACTTCAAACCGGCTGCTGAAATGCTTCTGGCCCTGGGTATCAGGCGAATCCGGCTGTTATCGAATAACCCGCATAAAGCCAGCCAGCTCGAGGAGTTTGGAGTCGAGGTAGTCGACCGTCAGGACACTGGAGTTTATGTAAACAAACATAATGCTGCCTACCTGAAAGCTAAAGTTGACCAACAAGCGCATACCATTTTACTGGATCAGGCAAAAAACCCAGCCTCCGGCGATCAGTAACACCCTATGTATAACCTCGGTATAAGGTTCGAATGAAGCGGGTAATAGTTGGGGATTATAAATAGAAAATGGCTCTTCTCCGGTCTTGTGAGTGAATATTATGCCAAGATGTAGAACATCGAGCCCTTGTCCGGAAGCGATGATTGTCGGATTTTGAGCTTGAAGTACTCGGTATCCCTGATACCTCTGGCGCGCTTACGGATCATGCCGATACTGATATTGCCTGCCTCGATTCTGGCACTGGTGAGCTTGTGTTTGGCATAGTTGCAGATGCCTACACAGTGCCTCCTCAGCGATTTTGCAAACTTTTTCAAGTACAGCATATTTGATTGATCCGCTATCTGACACCAGCTCTCCAGTTGCCCTGCCATACTCTCGTAGGTGGTCGCGCTCCACAGCGCCTGGAGCTGCTCTTTCAATACGTAGAGCGTATTCAGGTGCTCATTGTTCTCCCGCAGCGCCTGTAGCTTGTCGCTTTGCTGCTCATTCAACTTGTCCGCGTTCTTGAGTAACAGATAATGCGTCCCTTTCATTAGCTCCTTGCCGGCCCTGTCGGCTCTCCTAAACTCAATACGACGCTGATTCTGAATCGCTTTACTGTAGTTCTGCATGACGTGAAAGCGATCGAAGACGATGTCTGCCGCTGGTAAGCACTCTCTGACCGCCTTTTGGTAGGCCGGCCCCATATCCATCGCTACGGCCTTTATTGCGGCGGCCGTAGCGTCTGGGAGCTGTTTTAAGAAGCCTGCAAACACGTCAGCTGTCCGACCTGTTTCCACCCAGATCAGGTGGCCGCCAACCATGTCGTAGACAACCGTCATGTAGTCGTGGCCCTTCGCCCGGGCGACTTCATCGACCCCGATATGCGCCAGGCCTGTCAGCTGTGTTGGATCGAGCGCCGGGAGGGTTTCCTCAAGGTACGTCTTGTCGATATTTTTCACCGTCTCCCAACGCAGCCCCAGATGTTTGGAGACGGCTTGAATGCTCATGTGACGACAAAGACCGCTGATCATATGGCAGAAACGGCGGGTAAACCGGCACCCCTGATCAACAAAGTCACAGCGTTCCATGCGCCGCTCGTTCTTGCTGATAAATACCTGCGCCAACTCCATCTCAATCACGCAAGGGTAGCCAAGGAGTGGCAAATCTCTGACTTGTCGGCGGACATACCGGTTAACGGTTCCCTTCTTGCCGGTAACCGAGTCTATGGCGTTTCTACGCCTGTCCCGGCTGCAGTGAATGACAAGCTGTTGGGCCTCCTCGTCCAGTTTCATCTTATTGACGCGCTGGCCTTTGAGGCCCAAAATATGACTCGGGATGCCGATGCCCATATACCTGCTCTATATAAAGTTGTTAGAAGCCTTATATTTCAGCAGGTAATTGGGGGTCGGCATCTTTTTTTCACTCATAGGACCGGAGAAGAGCCTAGAAAATTCCTAAAAAACATTATAAAACAATAACTTAAATACTATTATCATGTGGGTATCTTCTTCTGATTAAGAATGTGAATAAACCTTTTGACTCGCATCTCTTTGAACCTCTATACACTTGAATACGTAATTACTGCTTTCTATATAAAGGGGTCTACTCTTTGCTCAGATCGAAACGGCAATCTGCCAAGCAGGATCTACCCGAAAAAATCTGCCCAGTCTGCCAAAGACCCTTTAACTGGCGTAAAAAATGGGCTGATTGTTGGGATTCCGTCAAATATTGCAGTGAACGCTGTCGCAGATCCCGAAAGTAAGTCATTGATTACCACTGACCCCGGGCAAAGCTGGACGTTCTGCTGACCTCGTGACAATCTTGACGCACAGTGGCCCCCGAGTGGATCAAGAGCATGCAATATCTCGAAGAATGGTTAACCTCCAATGATGGACATCTCATTCCCGTTAAAGTCTGGCGGCCGCGAGCACCAGTAGCAATAGTGGTCATTGCGCATGGCATGGCCGAACATGCCAGCCGCTATGCACGCATGGCCGACTGGCTAAATGATAGGGAAATTGCCGTTGTAGCGGTTGAGCATCGCGGCCACAGTGATGATTGTGACGAGTCTGAGCTCGGCCACTTCGCAGATCAAAACGGCTGGAGCAAGGTGATTACTGATCTTGATACCGTCATTGACTACGCACAATCACTTGAGCCGGAAGCCCCGTTAACGCTCTTTGGCCACAGCATGGGCTCCTTTATCGCTCAAGCCTATGCCCAGCGCTTTGGCAAAAAGCTACAAGGCCTGATTCTTTGTGCCACGAACCGCATAAACCGGCCGCAGCTGATCCTCTCAAAACTGTTGGTCGATGCTATTAAGTCGGTTAAGGGGCCGCGTCATCTGAGCCCGCTGATTACCCGCATGACATTCGGTGCATTCAACAAAGCCTTCAAACCCAATCGTACCAGCCACGACTGGCTCAGCCGAGACACTGCCCAGGTCGATGCTTATCTTGAGGACGCTTACTGCGGTTTCGATTGCACCGTGCAACTGTGGAGTGATTTTATTGGTGGCATGCTCAGCATAGATCCTCGCCAGTGGCGTCAGGATCTACCGGTTCACATTATGTCAGGCACTATGGATCCGGTGGGTGAGTTTGGCAAAGGCATTAGCAAGCATATAGAAGCAATAAGAGCCGCAGGGGTTAAACTTGCCAGTGTGCGGCTGTTCGAAGGGGGTAGACATGAGCTGGTGAATGAGACCAATGCGCATGAGGTATGGGAATATCTGGCAGAGTGTGTGGTAAAACCATAACAAGCTGTTGAAAAGGGGTTCCTGCCTTTTCGATGGTGCCACAGGGTCTGACGACACCATCGAGCCTAACACCAATATCGAGCTATTTCCCTATGCAAAAACTGGAAAAAATACGCCCAAGAAGGTCGTCTGAGGTAAATTCACCGGTAATTTCGTTGAGCGCATTTTGCGCCAGGCGAAGATCTTCTGCCAGTAACTCACCAGCTGCAGCGCCCAGCAGTTGTTCTTCACCGGACTGCAAGAAAGCCTGAGCCTGATGCAGCGCTTCCAGGTGGCGACGCCGGGCGATGAATCCACCTTCACGGGTGCTTTCATAACCCATCAACTGTTTCAAATGCTCACGCAGATCATCAACACCTAGTTGGTCACGGACAGAAAGCCGTATCACAGGATGTGAACATTCTGTGGATAAACCTGGGGATTCTTCAGTTATATCAATCTTATTGCGCACTACGGTGATGGCTGCACCGGCAGGCAGGCGATGCACGAAATCGGGCCAAAGCTGAGTTGGATCCGTTGCGTCGGTTTCGCTTGCATCGACCATGAGCAGTACCCTATCGGCCTGTTCAATCTCATTCCAGGCGCGTTCCACACCGATACGTTCAATGGTATCCGGGGTATCACGAAGCCCAGCTGTATCGATAATATGTAATGGCATGCCATCAATGTGGATATGTTCGCGCAGTACATCCCGGGTGGTCCCGGCAATATCAGTGACAATGGCCCGGTCATTACCAGCCAGGGCATTAAGTAGACTGCTTTTACCAGCATTCGGTCGACCGGCAATCACAACTGTCATCCCATCACGCATCAGACTGCCCTGATTAGCTGCCTGAGTCACCTGATTCAACTGCGACCTTACAGCGCTCAGCTCAGCCTGAACCTTACCATCACTGAGAAAATCGATTTCTTCTTCAGGAAAATCAATGGCGGCTTCTACGTAGATTCGCAACTGGACCAGTTGTTCCACCAGGCTGTGGATTTCTCGGGAAAACGCGCCCTGCAATGATCGCACCGCTGATCGAGCAGCCTCTGTTGAGGAAGCATCGATCAGATCGGCAATGGCTTCTGCCTGGGCCAGATCGAGCTTATCGTTCAAAAAAGCGCGTTCAGAAAATTCACCGGGTCTTGCCAACCGGGCTCCCAGCGACAGCACTCGTTGCAATAGTAGATCCAGAATGACAGGCCCGCCGTGACCTTGAAGTTCGAGGACATCTTCACCGGTAAACGACTTGGGATTGGCAAAAAACAGACCGATACCTTCATCCAGAGTCTGCCGGTCAGCGTCCAGAAAAGGGCCGTAATGCGCTTTGCGAACCTGGGGCTGGAACCCCAGCATAGCGTTGGCGATATAGGCGGTATCCGTCCCGGAAACCCGGATAATACCGACACCACCGCGGCCGGGTGGTGTCGCCAGGGCACAGATTGTATCGCGATCGGACATCAGGTGGCCGATTTGGCCTTATCTGCTTTTTGGAACTGACGGTTAACAATCCACTGCTGCACAATCGTTGTCACGTTGTTAACAAACCAGTAAAGCGTAAGACCGGCTGGAAACCACAGGAACATGAAGGTAAAGATCAATGGCATGAATTTCATCATCCGTGCCTGCATCGGGTCCATGCTCGGTTGCTGTTGCATTTGCATTTGCACGAACATCGAAGCACCCATCAACAGGGGCAACACAAAATAGGGGTCTTTGATTGATAGGTCTTCAATCCAAAAGATAAACGGGGACTGGCGCAGCTCTACGGCTTCCATCAGTACCCAGTACAAGGCAATAAAAATCGGCATCTGCACCAGGATCGGCAAACAGCCGCCCATGGGGTTCAGCTTCTCTTTCTTGTACATCTTCATCATTTCCTGACCAAGACGCTGACGGTCATCACCGAATTGTTCACGCAGTTGCGTCATCTTCGGCGCAAACTTGCGCATCTTGGCCATGGAGCGATAGCTGGAAGCAGTCAGTGGATAAAGTACCATTTTGACTGTTAGCGTCATAAGAACGATAGACCAACCCCAGTTGCCCACCAGGCTGTGCATAAATTGCATCAACTTGAACAATGGCTGCGCCGCCCACCAAAGCCAGCCATAATCTACGGTCAATTCAAGGTGATCGGCAATGATCGCCAAGCTGTCCTGGTCTTTGGGGCCTACGTATAACTGAGTCGATGTAGTCGCATTGGCGCCTGGCTCAATGGTAATTGCCGGGGACTGAAAGCCAGCATAGTACAGCCCGTTAGCAAGCTGGCGGGCATAATAACTGTGGGATTGTTCGGTATCCGGAATCCAGGCAGACAGGAAATAGTGCTGTAACATGGCTATCCAGCCGCCATTTTGCGTGACTCTGAAGGTATCATCTTCCATATCGCCGAACGACACCTTCAAATAGCGATCATCGGGCGTAGTTACCGCTGCCCCGAGATAAGACGCCATGCCAATCTGACCTCCCGCGCTCGGATCATCGGAACGGTCTCGCTTCAATTGGGCAAACAGGTTGGTTGTTACCGGTGCGGCGCTGTTGTTTTCTATCTCGTACCGAATGTCGATCAGGTAACTGCCCCGGGTCAATGTAAAAATCTTATTTACGGTGACACCGGTTTCTGTCATGTGAGTCAAAGTCACTGCAAGCTGATCCTGGCCATCTGCCAACCTATATCGATCTTGCTCAACGCTATAAAGAGCTCGCTGCTGAGTGTCAATCCCATCCTTACCAACCAGCCCACTCATGGCCGTATAGGTGCGCTGGCGATTCTCAAGGATACTGAAAGGAATGTTCGGAGTGTCTGCCCTCAATGGAAACTTAGGCAAACTGGCCGTGATCACATCACCGCCATTGAGATCTACGGTTAGATTCAACACATCTGAATCTAACTTTACAACGTTACCAACTGCAGCGCTTTTTACTGGAACCGCACTGGTTGCTTGGTTCGCTGGTGTTTCCTGCGGAATCTCATTGTTTGAAGGCACAGCAGATGAGGCACTGGGGGCTTCGGATTGAGGCACTTCCAATGGCATCGTCTCGGATACTGCCGGCGCTCCCTGTTCAGGTGCTACAGCGGCAGAGTCGGATGACCATTGCAGAACCAAAATGTAGGAGACCACGGCCAAACCCGCAATCAAGACAATTCGACGCACATCCATAATCATTTTCCAGTCAGATCATTGATCCTGAACCTGCACCAGACTGTCGAGAACACGCTTTGTCCAACGCATCAGGGTCAAAGCAGAATCGAATCAGTCTTTGGTCACAGGGTTCAGGCTGAGGAGGCCTGTATCCGGGTCGTTACAGCCTTCACGTCAGGCCGACACGGATTAGCAAGCTTCCTGTTAAAAAAGCGCCGAAATGGTACCTGCCCGGGGTGTTTTTTGCCAGCCAATTACAAGGTGTCCGAAAAAATCATTCAAGCTGATCAATCCGACCCTGCCTGCGCTTTGTGCCAGCGACGGGCCAGTCTTCTCAATTGTTTGTCAAGCAATTCATGCAACTGGGCATGCGACAAAGCACCGAGCTCTTTTCGACCGAGCAAAATGATGTCCAACCCAGGCCATTGGGCATAGTGGCGACGAAACACTTCACGAGCACATCGCTTAACCCGATTACGGGCAACGGCGGTGCGAATGTTTTTCTTGGCAAGAATAAACCCAATGCGAGCCACACCATCAGACGCAGGGCGGGATAGCAGCAGTAACTCAGGACATGCAGATTTAACGGCGACTTGGTCAAATACGGTACGGAAATCCCTGGCAGTCAATAAGCGATGACTTCGGGGGTGTCCGTATCCGGGCCCTGATACGCCAGTCTGCACCTGGGATGGGGCCGGCAAAATAACGGTTATACCGTTAGTGAAGCACGACCACGAGCACGGCGGCGGGCCAGCACTTTACGTCCGTTGGCAGTGGCCATACGAGCACGAAATCCGTGGGTGCGCTTGCGCTTCAGGACGCTTGGTTGAAAAGTACGTTTCATGATCTGTCTCACACCGAGTCAGGGGGAAGCCGAGCTTCCGATGGGCATTTGGCTCACTTTGGAGAGTTAAGCGAACCTCAAATTTGGACCGCGGATTCTAATCACTTTGGCGGGTTAATTCAATGGCCATTTTTTAATCATCGTGATTTTAAACAATATTAATTGCGTGCTGTTCACTGAGTACCAAATAAGTAGTTAGTTAATGTTTAATATATTAAGGGATAGTTATTTGTTGTTACTAGTTACTGAAGCCTAAATCTGTTTAAAACCAAATTAAATATATATAAAACAATAGGTTACAGAGGTAGCAACCCTGGGTTTTAATGGGATTTAGCTGGGCAGGACCGGTCAATAAGATGTGGATAAAAGTCGGTCTTATCCACATCTATTTATCCACAAATATATACAGTGCTTTGTGCACAGTCTTATTCGCCTAGTTATGCACACTCTGGCAAGACGGTAGCAGAGTCGTTAAACAACCTGAACGGCCCTGTTTATGAGGGTTTTACGTAAATAACGGATGTCTGTTTCACTGCTGATTGCCAAGGTTAACTTTGTCGGTTGCGACTGGCGTGTGTGGTGTGGGCAAGTTAGAATGCGGCTTCGATTTTCTGATTCATCCGGAGTGTTTGTGTCCGATTCTGCCTGGCAACAGTGTTTTGATTTGCTGCGGGGGGAGGTCCCCTCGCATCAGTTCAATACCTGGATACGTCCATTGAGCCACAGACATGACGGCGAGGCTCTGGTGTTGCTGGCACCTAACCGTTTCGTGGGCAACTGGGTGAGAGATAAGTATTTGAGGCGTATTCATGAATTGATGAGCCAATTCGGTGCCAGCAACGCAGAGGTGTTGGTCGAGGTAAAAGCACGTGAAGGCCGGCCGTTAAGACCCCTGCGTCGAACCACCGTAGTAGAGTCTGGCCAGTCGGTAGTGCAGCCGGAAGCCTCAGCGGCTGAAATAGCGGCTGAAAGAACTGAACGTCAGCCCACACCGGAGCCTGCTTCGCTTGTAGCTGACCGCTTGAATACTGACACGTTGCAGATTCAAACCACGGGATCCCAGCGAGGTAAGGGAAAGTTTCAGAGTTATTTAAACCCGGGATTCAGTTTTGCTTCCTTTGTTGAGGGTAAGTCAAACCAGTTGGCCCTGGCGGCAAGCCAACAGGTTGCGGATAACGCCGGTGGTGCCTACAACCCACTGTTTATATATGGCGGAGTGGGCCTGGGTAAAACGCACCTAATGCAAGCTATAGGTAACCACATCGTCGATCAGAACCCGGGTGCTAAAGTGGTTTATCTGCATTCAGAGCGGTTTGTGGCCGATATGGTCAAGGCCCTGCAATTGAATGCCATGGCTGAGTTCAAACGGTTTTACCGAAGTCTTGATGCCCTGTTAATTGATGATATTCAGTTTTTCGCGAAAAAAGATCGGTCACAAGAAGAGTTTTTCCATACGTTTAATGCATTACTGGAGGGCAACCAGCAGGTGATTCTAACCTGTGACCGCTACCCTAAAGAGATAGAGGGGTTGGAAGATCGTTTGAAAAGTCGTTTCGGTTGGGGGTTGACCGTTGCGGTCGAGCCACCCGATCTGGAGACGCGAGTTGCCATTCTGATGAAAAAAGCAGAGAAGCAGCGAGTAAAATTGCCTGCCGATGCGGCGTTTTTTATTGCACAGCGCATTCGTTCCAATGTACGCGAGCTGGAGGGTGCACTGAAACGGGTTGTCGCAAACTCGCAATTCACCGGATCGTCCATTAATACTGCTTTTGTTAAAGAGTCGCTCAAAGATCTCTTGGCGCTGCAGGATAAACAAGTCAGTATTGATAACATTCAACGCACGGTTGCTGAGTACTATAAGATTAAAATATCAGACTTGCACAGCAAGCGACGCAGTCGCAGCATTGCTCGGCCGCGCCAAGTGGCTATGGCATTAGCAAAAGAGCTGACCCAGCACAGTTTGCCAGAAATTGGTGAAGCTTTTGGCGGGCGTGACCATACGACGGTTTTGCACGCCTGTCGTAAGGTAAAGGAGCTGCGCGAATCCACTCTCGATATAAACGAAGACTACAATAACCTTTTACGAACGCTGACCACCTGATTAATGGATGGAAACGGACACATGATTCAATTTTCACTGCCAAGAGACACCCTATTAAAGCCGCTGCAACTGGTCGGTGGTGTTGTTGAAAAACGCCAGACATTGCCCGTGCTGTCTAACGTACTGCTGGAAATTGAAGGCAAACAGTTGTCGTTAACCGGTACCGATCTCGAAGTGGAAATTCTTGGCAGGGTTGAGTTGACGGAGCCGTCTACTGAAGGAGCGATTACTGTACCGGCCCGTAAACTGCTGGATATTGTTAAATCCCTGCCTGACGATAGCCTGATCAGTCTGGTACAGAATGAGGACAGAGTCGTGGTAACCAGTGGTCGTAGCCGGTTTACTCTGTCGACTCTGCCAGCCTCGGATTTTCCGAATGTTGAAGAAGATGAAAATACGCTGACCTTCAATATGCCTCAGAAGACACTCAAAAAGTTAGTTGATGCTACCTCCTTTGCGATGGCGCAGCAGGATGTACGTTATTACCTGAATGGAATGTTGCTTGAATTGTCGGATAACCGGGTTCGTACTGTCGCGACTGACGGCCATCGTCTGGCAATGAGTAGCCAGGCTGTAGATCAGTTGGGTGTCGCAGAGCGTCGTCAGGTGATCGTTCCGCGCAAAGGTATTCTGGAGCTGAACCGATTAATGAGCGACACGGAAGAATCAGTTGAAATATCTTTGGGCGCCAATCACCTGCGGGCGCGTACAGCGGCTTTTACATTCAGCTCAAAGCTGGTTGATGGCAAGTTTCCCGACTACGAGCGGGTTGTTCCGCGCGGCGGCGACAAGGAGATAGTCGGAGATCGACAGGCATTACGATCTATATTTGGTCGGGCCGCGATTTTGTCTAATGAAAAATACCGGGGCGTACGGCTGTTACTGAGTGAAAATAACCTTCAGGTGAAAGCGAATAATCCTGAGCAGGAAGAGGCTGAGGTTAATCAGGAAATCGATTACCAGGGAGCAGAACTGGAAGTTGGTTTCAACGTGACGTACCTGTTGGATGTTATGAACGTTACCGATGGTGATCAGGTTAAGCTGGTTTTATCAGATGCTAACAGTAGCGCTTTGCTGAGTGATTTTGACGACGACTCCTCAGTGTACGTTGTTATGCCAATGCGTCTCTGATTGACAGGGGTCCACGGCCTGGCATGTCCATTCGTCGATTGACTGTAACGGGTGTCCGTAATCTGGCGGATACCCGGTTTGAACCCGGACCAGGGGTGAACGTTGTTTACGGTGATAACGGTGCGGGTAAGTCCTCTCTGCTCGAAGCAATTCACCTTCTGGCTCTGGCTCGATCGTTCAAAGTGTCACGCACCCGCACACTGATTCAAAATTCAGTGGATGAAGCCACTGTATTTGCTGAGTTCACCAATAAATCCAGGGTCGGGGTGCAGCGTTCTCGCTCTGGGCACCACAGCATTCGCATCAATGGCGAGGCAGTCAGTGCCGTGTCTGAGTTAGCACAGCGATTGCCATTGCAGCTGATCCACAGCGATAGTTTCCTGCTGCTAGAGGGTACGCCTGGCCATCGGCGGCAGTTTCTGGACTGGGGGGTTTTTCATTTGGAGGAGGCGTTTCACTCTCTATGGCAAAACGCTCAAAAAAGCCTGAAAAACCGCAACTCCGTGCTCCGTTCTGGTAGAATGGATCGTTCTCAACTGGCTGTTTGGCAACGTGAATTTGTAGCCGCTGCTGAACAGCTGGATCAGTTAAGAAAAGGCTATCTTGAGGGGTTTGTACCCCGCTTTCATAAGGTATTGGAAGCGCTTATCGATCTGCCCGATGTTCGCATCCACTATTATCGAGGCTGGGATAAAACCCGATCGTTGGATGAAGTACTGGAACAGCAGTTTGAGCGTGATCTCAAACTGGGTTACACACAGAGTGGACCGCAACGCAGTGATATGCGGATTAAGGTAAACAGTCAATCAGCCAGTGATGTGCTGTCCCGGGGGCAGCAAAAGCTCGTTGTCTGTGCGCTCAAGGTAGCGCAAAGTCTTCACCTGCAAGACGTTCATAACCGGCCTACAACCTTTCTGGTTGATGATTTGCCGGCCGAACTTGATCGACACCATATTCAGAAGTTAGGCACCCTGATGGAAGGATTGACCGGTCAGGTCTTTATGACCAGTGTTGAACCGTCATTCCTCAAGGATTTTTGGCAAGCGCCGGACCAGGTTCGAATGTTCCATGTGGAACAGGGCCAGATACGTCCGGCGAATGATTCGGAGCTACCAGATGAGTAACAGTTACGATTCCTCCAATATTAAAGTACTCAAAGGACTGGATGCTGTTCGCAAGCGTCCGGGCATGTACATCGGGGATACGGACGATGGAACCGGTTTACACCACATGGTCTTTGAAGTGGTGGATAACTCCATCGATGAAGCGCTGGCCGGGCATTGCAAAGACATCAAAGTAGTTATTCATCCAGACGAATCAATAACGGTCAGTGATGATGGCCGTGGAATTCCCACTGACATGCACGAAGAAGGTCAGTCGGCGGCCGAAGTGATCATGACAGTCCTTCATGCGGGTGGGAAATTTGACGACAATAGCTATAAAGTGTCGGGTGGTTTGCACGGCGTTGGTATCTCCGTCGTTAATGCGCTGTCTTCCGAAGTCATCCTTACTATTCGTCGCGATGGTAGGATTCATGAGCAGCGCTACGTTCATGGTGTCCCCCAGGCGCCCCTGAAAATCGTCGGTGATGCAGATTATTCCGGCACTACCATCCATTTTAAACCGTCGTCCGACACATTTACGTCAATAGAGTATTCATTCGACATATTGGCCAAGCGGTTGCGCGAACTGAGTTTTCTAAACTCTGGTGTGGCCATCTATTTAAAAGACGAGCGCAGCGGTAAAGAGGAATATTTCAAGTACGAAGGCGGTTTGCGAGCCTTTGTTCAGTACTTGAACAAAAACAAACAGACGCTGAACGAGGTTTTCCATTTTTCCTATCAGCGCGAAGACGATGGCATCGGCGTAGAAGTAGCCATGCAGTGGAACGATACCTACCAGGAAAACATTCTGTGTTATACCAATAATATCCCTCAGCGTGATGGTGGTAGCCATCTTGCTGGTTTCCGGGCGGCGCTTACGCGTACCCTGAATACGTACATACAGAATGAAAATCTGCAAAAGAAAGACAAAGTACAAACCACCGGAGACGATGCGCGAGAAGGTTTAACCGCGATCATCTCGGTAAAAGTGCCAGATCCCAAGTTCAGCTCGCAAACCAAGGACAAGCTAGTGTCCAGCGAGGTAAAACCGGCTGTTGAGCAAGAAATGGGCAAACAGTTCGGTGATTTTTTGCTTGAAAACCCGGGCGAGGCGAAAATTCTTGTAGGCAAGATGATTGATGCCGCGCGTGCCCGTGAGGCAGCCCGCAAAGCTCGTGATATGACGCGCCGCAAAGGGGCATTGGATATCGCCGGCTTGCCAGGAAAATTGGCCGACTGTCAGGAAAAAGATCCTGCTCTGTCTGAATTGTATCTGGTGGAGGGTGATTCTGCTGGGGGCTCCGCCAAGCAAGGGCGTGATCGACGTACTCAGGCCATTTTGCCATTGAAGGGTAAAATTTTGAATGTCGAAAAAGCGCGATTTGACAAGATGTTACAGTCTGCAGAAGTCGGCACTCTGATCACCGCTCTTGGCTGTGGTATTGGCCGAGAAGAGTTCAACATCGATAAGCTGCGTTATCATCAGATTATCATCATGACGGATGCGGATGTCGATGGGTCTCACATCAGGACCTTATTGTTGACGTTCTTTTTTCGGCAAATGCCCGAACTTATCGAAAATGGTCATATATATATTGCCCAGCCACCTTTGTTTAAGCTGAAAAAGGGAAAGCAGGAACAGTATATTAAAGATGAGAAAACATTGGAGCAGTATCTGATTTCTCAGGCGCTGGACGGTACTGAGCTGTTCGTCAACGAGACGGCGCCCCCCATTCGGGACACCCAGCTTGAAAGCCTGGTGAGTCAATACAAGGACGTTATAAGTCGTATTGAGCGTATGAGTCGCGTTTATCCCAAGGCGGTACTGGAAGAACTAATCTATATGCCAGACCTCACGCCTGAGATGCTGGGGAACCAGGAGGCTGTAGCGAATTGGGTTGATCAACTTAGTGATCGTTTGTTGGATACGGATGCCGGTAGTACGGCTTACCATCTGTCACTGACTGAAGATACCGAGCGGCACTTGTTTGTACCAAAAGTACAGGCCATAGCGCATGGCTTGGGTACGGACTATCAGTTTTCACATACCTTCTTTGAAAGTAGAGAATATCAGGCGATCGTAGCATTGCGTAATATTCTCGATGGTTTGATAGAGGAAGGTGCCTATCTGAAGCGCGGTGAAAAATCTCATCCGATCGCGAGATTCGAAGAAGTCATCGATTGGATGATGGGTGAGGCCAAGCGCGGTTATAGTATTCAGCGCTACAAAGGTCTTGGTGAAATGAACCCGTCGCAGCTTTGGGAGACAACGATGGATCCCGAGGAGCGCCGGATGCTGCAGGTCACTATCGAAGACGCCATCGGTGCTGACCAGATTTTCAGTACCCTGATGGGTGATGACGTAGAACCTCGTCGCGCGTTTATTGAGTCGAATGCCCTGATGGTCAGTAATCTGGATTACTAACAGTTTGATACACAGAAAGAGTTGGACGCATAAAAAAGGGACCTTGAGTCCCTTTTTTATTGTTAGTCCGTTTAAAAATGTTCAGTTCCACGTGGAACATACTTGATCTGCCGAGGCCAGGTCATCAGAACAGCTCTGTCATTCAGCTGACGACAAACAATCCGGCCAATAACGATCAGTTGGAAATCGACCCCGTGTATCAACCAAAAGACCCTCAGCCTTTAACCGTTCATATTGATGAATAGAACCGGGGTGTTCGGTGATTCTTCGCTGGCTGTTAATAATCCTGAACCAGGGTAATTCGGTATCACGGGGCAATGATCTGAGCCATGCTTGCACCTGGCGAACGTGAACACCGCATAGCGTCGCCAATCGACCGTAGCTGGTAAAGTGCCCCGGAGGTATGGAGGCCAGCGTCTGGTAAAAGGCTGTTTTTGGTGAGGAATATTCACCTGTGGTGTTCAGTTCTGGCATGTCGATTTCTCATTGAATGCCTGAATAGTGTATTTACTCTACTCAGAGTATGCATAGTCCAGATATTGGGCCACGATGACGGAGTCTGATCAATTGATAGATCGAGACTTCATTTATCGTGCGATAGGCAACTATCTTGGCCGGACAGGACAGGTTAATTGTCACCCAATAGTATTGGCAATGTGGTGTTATAAAGGGCCTGGGTATGAACGCAGGTGATGATTTAAGGGGCTTTAACACTCAGTTTCTAGACACTAAGGGTTTTTTGAGAAATTCAGCATGTTGTTCCACGTGGAACAACATGCTGCTCAGAGAAAGATAGGGTGACGAGGCGCTATTTGAGAGCCGCTAACACGTTCTCCGACGAACTGACTTCAAACTGCCCGGGTTCTTCTACTGCAAGCCACTCAATAACGCCATCATTGGCAATGAGTGCAAATCGGCGCGATCTCACCCCCATACCTCGGCTGGTAGCGTCCATATCCAGGCCCAGGGCTTCGACGAAATCGGCATTGCCGTCAGCAATGAGGTCCAGTGCGTCCGCATTCTGCTGTTTCCCCCAGGCTGCCATAACAAACGCATCGTTTACACTCAAACAAACAATGCGGTCAATGCCCTGCGCTTTTATCTTATCGGCATTAACAACGAAGCCGGGCAGGTGGGATTGACTGCAGGTAGGGGTGAAAGCACCGGGGACTGAAAATAACACCACTTTTTGATCCGCAAAGAGTTCGTCAGACGACAGGCTTACTGGTCCACCTTCACCCATACGATGCATAATCACATTAGGTAGAGACTCACCAACTTGGATAGTCATATTTTAAAGGTTCTCATCTTCGTAAGTGTTCAGTGTGGTGGTTAACTTTTCCGAGTCTTTAATCAATCAGAAGCGGATGAGAAAGCCACCGGGCATTGTGGTCATCATATACGAAATTCACAGCATGGTGGACTTGGAAACTCTTCTTACGACACACTGAGGTATCAAAAACAGGAACTAGTTGACGTGCGAATATCTGATCGATACTTGGTTAAACAGATTGATATGGTCGACAATGCAGCTATGGCCGCTGTCATTCGTCAGGGCTTGATCGAATTTGGTGCTGATCGGCCCGGGTTTGCCTGGCAGGATCCTGAGCTAGATGATTTGCACCATGCGTATCGATCCGAAGCTGTTAACTACTGGGTCATCAATGGGCCGGACAGAGGGGTTGTTGGAGGGGGTGGTATTGGAGTGCTGGGCGGCCTGGAACAGTGCTGCGAATTGCAAAAGATGCACATATTGTCAGCGCATCGCGGTTTTGGAATAGGTGCAAAGCTGATTGACACTGCTCTGAATTTTGCCGCAATACATTACTGTTGGTGCTATCTTGAAACACTGGCTGGAATGACATCAGCGGCCACTTTGTACCGCCGTTCAGGTTTTACCCGCTTACCACAACCAATCGGTCAAACCGGACACAACGCCTGCGATCACTGGTATATTAAGGAACTGCAGAAGTAGGTCGGGTTTTTCAGTTACGAGCAAGTGGACTGGTAAAATCGAAAACCCTAAACCGATACGGAATAGCGCAAGCTTTTTGCGCAAAGTGCAGGCAACAAGTTGCTACCCGATGCCCACTTTAGGCGCAGCTTTGAGCTTATGCTGCACACTTCAATGGCCTTTGCCCGGACCTCTAATATGGAAGTTAGCCTGTGCGCTTGAGACAAACCGGTGGATTTGATAAATGCCAGCACCCAAACGCACCCCACTCATTGCTTGCCGGGTGTTCAGAATGGAAGGTTGGGTTGCTCATTCTGCTGCTGATTTGTTTGGCGATGGTTCCGGTAGCCAGTCGAGCGGAGCAAGTGCCGCTCATCGAGCTAACCCAGTCAAACTCGGAAAACCTGGCACCTCAGGTATTAATCTTGCTGGATGAGACAGGGCAGTTATCACCCTTTGATATCTTAAAACTACAATACACCAGTCAGTGGAGCGCCCACAAAGCCAAGACCATCAGTCGAGGGTATAACAGTACGCCTTTTTGGGTACAGTTCAGGCTGGACGCTTCTAAGTCTATCCACAAAGAATGGAGCTTGGTGTTGGCCAACCCCTTACTGGACTACATCGATATCTATCAGGTGTTTCCCGGCAGTGGTCCGCGACTTATTTATCGTTCTGGCATTAAACGTCCGAATCAGGGCCGAATCGAAGATCACCGTTTCTTTATTGTGCCGGTTGAAGTTTATGAGCCGACCACCTTTTTAATGCGCATTGAGACATCACCTAATGCTTTATTGCCGTTGCGCGCCTATCCCAGAGATCAGTTCTGGTCGCCTTTGATACAAGCAGATATTGGCAATTCGGTCTACTTTGGCATTCTGCTGGCTATGGTGTTGTACAATTTCTTTCTATACGTCACCGTTCGCGACGTCAGCTATCTATTTTACGTTTTGTTTATATCGAGCTTCGCTTTAACGCAGCTGTCACTGGATGGCTACCTGGCACAGTATTTCTGGCCATCCGGACTGATCTATCCCTACGAGAACAACTTTTGGTTAACGCTGTTGGCAGTCACTTTTGGCAGCTTCTTTGTAATCCATTTTTTGAACCTTAGGCAAACGTCTCGAAGGCATCTTTGGGCTATGTACGGCATGATTGCATTGCAGGGCCTGGCCGCTAGTTTGCTACTAACCATAGACCTGACACTGTTTGCGAGAATATATGCGCTGATTCTGTTGTTGTTCATGGGTCTTGCCATTTCTGCAGGTATACGAGCCTGGCAATCAGGTTTTATGGCAGCCAAGTTCTTTGTGTTGGCTTGGGTGCTGTTCGCATTAGGAAATTCATTCTTCGTGCTCAATCGGTTGTTGGGCCTGGAGTCGCCAATTCCGCCTAATCTGCCGTCCAAGCTGGGTTCATTTGCCGAGACCATGCTGTTGAGCTTCGCGCTGGCTTATCGTATTCGATTGTTGCGTGAAGACCAGGAACGTCAACGCATGCGTGTTGAAGCTCAGAGCCAGTTCCTGGCCCAGATCAGCCATGAAATCCGAACGCCATTAAACGGCGTGCTCGGGATGACCGAAGTCTTGTCCAGAACTCAGCTGGATCAGGAGCAGCGAGGGTACGTGGAGACTATCCAGGGTTCGGGCAGCTCTTTACTCGCACTGATTAATGACATCCTGGACTACTCAAAAATTGAGGCAGGCAAGATGGCATTCAGGCGCGAAGCAGTGGATGTTCACCATTTGCTTGAACAGCAAGTAAAGTTGTTCCTGTCACAGGCTGAGCATAAATCCCTAACGTTAACGTGTAGCATTGAACTTGCGGTTCCTGTTTGGGTGATGGTCGATGCCCAGCACCTGCGTCAGGTTTTGTCTAACCTGGTAAGCAACGCTATCAAATACACCGATCAAGGCTATGTTACGTTGTCTTTGAGTATTGATCCGCGAGCGCCAAGGTTGTTGATCTTCACGATAGAAGACAGTGGTATCGGGATATCGCAGACCGATCAAAAGAATTTGTTCAGTCTCTATTCTCAGGTTGATCCGGTGCGTCAACGCAAGTTCGGAGGGACGGGACTTGGCCTGGCCATCAGTCAGGAACTGGTCGTGTTGATGGAAGGCTCACTGGAAGTCTCCAGTGCATTGACCGAGGGTTCTTGCTTCACTGTCAAGCTTCCGTTTCTTCTGGCACAGCAGAGGACAGTGACAGCAGGGTCGGCTGATTCACTTTCCAGACAGCGACTTAAAGTGTTGGTCGCTGAAGACAATATGGTCAATCAGCGAGTTATTCAGGGGCTGCTCGAAAAGTTGGGCCACCAGGTGATAGTGGTTAGTCACGGCGGAGAGGCGATCGAAGCACGCCAGTCGGAGCAATTCGACTGCGACCTGTTACTGATGGATTGCGAAATGCCAGAAGTAGATGGGTATCAGGCTACCAAAGCAATTCGCACCCTCGAACTCAATCGAAATCTGCCACATTTGCCCATTGTTGCGTTGACCGCTCATGCTTTGGAGGATGTTCGACGGCAATGTCTTGATGCTGGTATGGACGGTTTCCTGACCAAACCTATTAACACCCGATATCTGATTCGATTACTTGAACAGATGACTCGGGACAGCCTGGCATAAGTCGAAGTCAGTAAAAGGGCAGAAGGTGTTATCCGAATTTCTTTCAAGGCTGATTGGCGGCGGTTGTTTTATTTCTGCCAGCGTCTTTACTGGAGTAAAGGGCCTCATCGGCCCGGTTCAACCACTGGTCTGCCGACTCTCCTTCTGAATAAGCCGATATGCCAGCAGAAAAGGTTATTTGTACCGGTTTACCCTGGAAGTTAAAGGGGCACTGGCTGATGTGCACACGCATTTTTTCCAATGCCTGGATGCCTGATTCCAGCGTGGTTTGAGGCAACAAGAGCACGAACTCCTCACCGCCAAAGCGAGCCAGATAGTCGGTTTTTCGCAACTGACTGCGCATTTCTCTTGCTAGTACCTTAAGCACCTTGTCGCCGGCGAGATGGCCATATTGGTCGTTTATGCGCTTAAAATAATCGAGATCGATCAGTGCTATGCAACAAGGTTGCTGATACCGGTCACTACGAGCAATTTCTTCGGCCAGAAGTTCATCAAACCCTTGCCTATTGGGCAGTTGGGTCAGCGGGTCTTTCATCGACAGCTCGCGTTCCTGAATGACTTGCTTGATTAATGTGCGGTTATTGTCTTGCAGCGATTTCAATTGACCTGTTAGTTCCGCTTGTCGCTCATGCATCCCGGCCAGACTGCTCTTTACCCTGTCCTGAAAATCGGTGAGCACACCCAGCAGAGTATCCATCGAATGGTTCATCGCCAACTGCAAGGTTTGCAGGTCAGTAGCGCTTTCTATTTCAGTGCGCACTTTTGTCAGTTGTTGATCGACATTGGTATTGATAGTGATATTAAGATCATGCAGCTGAGTGACAGTTTGCTGGTCTTCAAGAATTAACCGATTGATAGACACCAGTTTTTCGTTTAGTTCATTAAGATAATACTCGAACTTTTCTTTTTCCTGGTTGAGTCTCATCTGAATCAACGAAATGGTTTCTGCCGCCAGAAGGTCAAGCGTTGACCAGTCCGGGATTGGTTCCAGGCGATGGGCCAGATCACTTAAGGCACCGTCTTCATCACCGAGAATGGCGATCGTACGAAGCAGAGTGATAAAACGCGAACATAACTTTTGCCGCAACCGTATAAGGATTTCGTCGTCTTTGAGAGAGTCAGTTGAGGAGAGCGAGACCAGCGGTTGAATCTGGGTTGCCAGAGCCAGAACATCGTGCAGGAAGGGGCTGCGATCGCTCAGTTTGCGAGCCACATCATCAGGCACTTTTAGATCGTTGCTCCCAAGGACCACCTGATACAGCGAATACAGTTGACCAATACCTTCTTCTGTTTGACTCTCAATATCATCAAAGCGCTTGTCAGTAGCTTCAAGGGCTTGTCGGAAATCGCTGGCATCAAGGTTGTCGCGTTGGCGCAGTGTCAATTTGAGCGTGTCGAGTGTCTCATCCAGTTCGCCGTCAATGCCGCGGATCATAATGGATAGATCAAGCACGCCTCGGCGCAGTAAATTCTGAATTTCGCTCATGTGTCCTTTGTATCCATGCCCATGCGGTGCCCGTCGCGTTAGTAAACACTGTATGCGCAGTATAGCAGTGGTTTGATGAAGCGCCGAACCCCTGGCTTCGTTTTTTAGTGAGACCTGTGCGGCATTTCGATCTCGAGTGCTACCGGCAAATGATCAGATAATGGAAAGTCCAGTACGCCCATACGCACAATGTTCAGGTGCTGGCTAACCAGTATATGGTCAAGGCAGCGATGCGGCTGCCAGCTGGGAAAGGTCGCTCGGGCATGGGCCGACTTTAAGCCACACTCTCGTAAAGGAGAGTCATTGAGCAACCGTAAGCTGTGTGTATTCATATCACCCATTACGACTACGTTACGGTATTGCAGAATCAGATTACGAATGAATCGTAATTGCTGGTCCTGAGCTTTTTTGCTTAGCGCCAGATGGAGCATGACGATAACCACTGGATGCGCGGCGCCTAGCTGCAGGACCATGGCACCGCGACCGGGGAAACCCGGTAGCGCATGACTGTCGATACGATGCGGTTCCAGTCGCGAAATAAGGCCATTGCTGTGCTGGGCAACACGGCCCAGATTGCGATTCAATTGCTGATGCCAGTAGGGCTGTCCAGAACGTTTTGCCAGGTATTCGACCTGATTCACAAAGCCAGTACGAAAGCTGCCGCCGTCGACCTCCTGTAACGCTATAACATCGAAATGACGTATTAAATCACTGATGCGATCCAGGTTTTGCTGACGTTTGCGGCTGGGCCACAGGTGTTGCCATGATTTGAGAACATAGTCGGGGTAGTGCCGGGTATTGATACCAACCTGAATATTAAAACTCAGCAGGGTCAGGTGATCGGGTTTGGACTTGGTGTAAAAGTCAGCTGGGTCGCTGAGATGTACCGGAAACTCATAAGCCGCATGGGCTGATTTCATGGACGGGCTCCTGCTGTTTGGCAACCCGGAAACATGGTAGCGAGATGCCAGTTGAGCTTGTTCAGTCTAGCGCAACTGGCTTCTCCATGTTTGTTGCATGTAAGGTTATCAGTCAAAGCCAGTGATCAGCGGTTAATCACCATTCTTGGTTTGGCCTAATTGGCTTCGTTGCGTATCAGCCATTCAGCGACAGTAAACATACGTTCATTGCCACCGGCCATCTGACCGGAAATCAGGTACTTACCATTGACCACCAGGCTCGGCGTGCCTTGTAGCTGGCTCATCTGAGTAATCTTTTGAGCCATTGATACACGGCTATTGACAGCAAACGAACCGGCCATTTCCATGTATTCATTTTCTGCAATACCGAAACGTGTGAAGATTTCGGCAAAGTCGTCGTCGGATGACAAGCGGTTACGGTTAATGTGTATTTCGTTATAGAGCGAGGGGTGGCTCTGATCAATCACATTCAGAAACTGGCCGGTATAATACGCTTTTGCTTCAGGTATCTGGCGGCTGTTAAAGATAACTGGAACCGGGGTGAATCGGATGTCGTCAGGTTTGCCTTGCTTCCAGGCAGCAACAAAAGGCTCCAGATTAAAGCAGTGAATGCAACTATAGCTGAAAATCTCCATGATTTCTCCGGCTTCTGCGCCGCGATAACTGGTAGGCAGCTTCTCTGGTAACACCTGATAGTGCGTGCCTGCCTGGAATTCTTCTGCGGCAAGTGAACCGGTTAAAACAATCAGCGTCAGTGCAGACAACATCACACGGTTGAACATAAGGTGGAGCTCCACGATCAGATCAGAATAAGGAAAGGCAATTACTTTGCCTGAAAGCCTGCCACAAAAAAAGCGAAGGCCGATATCCGATCCTTCGCTTTTCATTGTCTTTACCCGGGATTAACCCTGGCTGAACAACGTTTCCAGCCCAATTGTTCGATCAGTGCAACCCGTTGATGTAACTTGCCAACGCTTCAATTTCAAAGTCTTTAAGACGGAAAGCGGTCGTACGCATCATGCGGGACTCACCGTCATTCACCCGGGCTTCTTCCGCGGCTTCAGTAGCGCGATAGCCCCGCTTGAACTTGTAGAGCTGGCTGGCGATGTAGTCGGCGTGCTGACCGGACAGCATTGGGTATGCCGCAGGCCCATTACCCGATCCGGTAGGAGAGTGACATCCTGCGCAGGAAGGCACACCAGTCTCCGGGTTTCCGCCCCGGTAAAGTTGTTCACCCAGTGCGACCAAATCGGGATTGGCAGTACCCACGGTTTTGGTCTGGCTGGCATAGTAAGCGGCAATATCCGCCAGCTGGTCTTCATCGAAATTATCGAGCAACCCAGTCATTTGGTTGATAACACGGTCACCGTTCTGGACGTCCATCAACTGTTTGTGCAAATAGTTTTCATTCTGACCGGCCAGTTTTGGGAACATAGCAGCGTCACTGTTGCCGTCTGCTCCGTGGCAAGCGACACAGGATGCTGTGTATTGTTCGCCCTCTTCTGCATTGCCGTTTGCTGTAGCAAAACCGGAAACACCGGCCAGCATGACAAGGCTTATGATCAGTTTTTTCATGTCGCGTCCCGCACGTCAATTTGTAATGGGTCTGTCGTCAGAATGGATGTGCACTTCAGGCACATACTGACCACACGGCTAGTCTGGCCAGGCATTATATAGACCCGGGGAGGTATTGAGAAGAAACCCATGACCCTGAGTGGGTAATAATTGAACATGGATCGGTCAATACTCGTCCAAATTTCACCCGGAAACCTCCCAACAAGAGCAACGCACCGGGTTATTTTCAGGTACACTCCCGCTTTTTAACCTCCCCGGTGAGAGTGACCATGTCGGTTTTGCGTTTTGATTCAGCCCGCTTTCTGACCAGTGCCCAACATTTGCAGCAGAGTCCGCCAGATAGTGGCGGTGAGGTTGCCTTTGCCGGGCGCTCCAATGCCGGTAAAAGCAGCGCTATGAATGCCCTGACGCGGAACTCCAAGCTGGCCCGCACATCTAAGACGCCCGGACGCACCCAGTTGATCAACTATTTTTCCTTGTCCACAGAAGACCGTCGGCTGGTTGATCTGCCAGGTTACGGTTACGCCAAGGTAAACCGGGACATGAAGGAAGACTGGGAAAAAAACATTGGCGAATATCTGGCGGACCGGAAGAGTCTGCGCGGCATTGTTTTGGTTATGGATGTTCGCCACGCGATGACCGAGTTCGACGAAATGATGGTGCGCTGGGCAATACAGACTCAGATGCCGCTGCGGGCGCTGCTCACCAAAAGCGACAAGCTGAAAAAAGGTCCGGCCAAAACGACGCTGTTGAAAGTACAAAGTCAGTTACAGTCTCAGGCTAATTGGTTGTCGGCGCAGTTGTTCAGTTCATTAAAGAAAGACGGTGTGGCTGACCTCGAGGATTGGTTGCGCGAGCAAATGGAACCTGAGCCGGTTTTGGTGGACGAGGCGGGCGCGTCGCCGGCCGAGCATGGGCCAGAGGGTTGAGGTCTGGGCGCTGCCAGCGGCAACAGTGGATCAGCAGATATAGGAGCCTGTGACCAGAACCCGTTTTTTGGCATCAATAAGGCTGAATTGATCCAGGGTGCAAATTAGCGTCAGTTTGGCCGGTTGAGCGACAGGTCGCTTGAACTCCATACTCAGGCTTCGCACCGAACGGCGCCAATGACTACCCAGTGTGGCCAGCAGCAGGTTGGCAGTACACAGCCCTTGAATAAATGAACCAGAGTGCCCCAGTAATCGGGCTCCCACAGACGATATATGAAGGGGGTTCAGGTCACCCGACAGTTTGCCATATTGACTGCCCAGTCTGCGCCCGATGGTAATAGGGATCTGGTCCGCGATTGGGTTATCAATCGATATATCATTGGGCTCGGCCATATTAACGTGAAGGTGTTCGTTCGACAATTGCGCGACAAACTCGGCAGGCAGCCCACCGACGTAGAGTTCGTCTTCAAGCTGCATGATTTCACGCCCCCTGATATCCCGGACGTCGGACCGGAAGATCAGGGCGACTGAGCGGGTTTTTAGTGGGCGAGCACCGATGTAGCGTACGCTTGTTGTGTAGTGAGCATTCACTTCAAAGCCTTCGGGCGAGGTCAGCAGCAAGTGACTGCGCAGATGCATGATGCGGCTGAATTTAATACCCAGATCTTCGAGTACCTGCATCAATGCCCAAACACCGGCCGGAGCACTGTAGGTAAATGCCTGAGGGGCTTCGCCCTGATAATTGAAAACTTTATGCCAGCGCTGAGTGACTTTTTCGGTCAGATACCAGTTGGTTTTTAGCGGGGCGACTTCGGCCCCGAGATTCAATAGCTCATCGGCCTTGAGGCTCTGAAACACTTTCATGTAAAAACGGGTTGCGTAACCCAGTGACGAAGATGAGGTGGGTGTCTGGAACCAGCGTGTTTTCAGTTTGTCTGACATGATGTCACCATCAGTGGCCCGGTTATACCGTCGGACTCATTCGTTGGCCAGTTTGTGGGTGAGGTGCAGGGCATTCAAGTGTCGCTGGTTTGGGGTGACGTGTTCAAGCCTGATCGCCGACTATTGGCCGTGCCTTGACTTTTTAAGTGTAGCACAGGAATAAGATAGAACGTCTTGAATTGACCAGTCGGTCTACAATGACGCTTAGTCGCCATTTCCGTATAATTCTCGTTTTAAGAGGCCTATGACTATGACGGTTCGATTTATTGCCGGTGCAGTTTGCCCTAAATGCGCTGCTATGGATACGCTCAAAGCCGGTTACGAAAATGACGGCGCGGTAATGGTTCGTGAGTGCGTTGATTGCGGCTACATAGACCGTATAAGCCAGACGCACAGTAACCCGTCAGGTATTCCGACCCGGGTTACGCCGCCAGATCCCGAGCCAGACATCGAAGCAACGCCGGTCCGAATTATCGACCCCAGCACACCTACTAAGGATGATACTCAGTGACGCAAAGCGCCCCGGTAGTAACCGTAGGCATCATCATGGGTTCCCAGTCCGACTGGGCAACAATGAGCCATACCGCTGATACTCTGACTCATTTGGGCATCGGCCATGAATGTAAGGTAGTGTCTGCCCATCGTACGCCGGATCTGTTGTTCGATTATGCAGCGTCTGCGTTTGAGCGAGGCCTGAAAGTTATTATCGCAGGTGCCGGTGGTGCTGCTCACTTGCCCGGTATGTGTGCGGCAAAAACGCACCTTCCGGTATTGGGCGTGCCGGTGCAAAGTAGCATGCTCAGTGGCGTTGACTCGCTGTTGAGTATTGTTCAGATGCCAGCCGGTGTCCCTACCGGAACCCTGGCTATTGGTAAGGCAGGTGCCATTAATGCCGCGTTGCTGGCGGCAAGTATCATAGCCAATGAAGATGCCACGGTGCGTGCGTCATTGCTGCATTTTCGTCGCGAACAGACAGACCGGGTTCTGGCGAATCCGATACCGGGGACCTGATTATGCGTATTGGCGTTATTGGCGGCGGCCAGTTGGGCCGTATGATGGCTCTGGCGGCCGTACCTTTGGGTATCCGCATGGCCTTTCTTGATCCGGCCAGGGGCGCTTGTGCCGGTGAAATCGGGGCATTAGTGGAAGGTCAGTATGACGATCATTACGCTGTGCGTGAATTGCTGAAAATGTCGGATCGGGTGACCTTCGAGTTTGAAAGTGTGCCACCGCAGACGGTTGATTATATTGCCGGTCAGGTGCCAGTCTACCCATCTGCCCAGGCGCTGGAGACCGCGCGCGACCGGTGGCTGGAAAAAAACCTGTTTCAGCGGCTGAATATTGCCACGGCACCGATTGCAGATATCGCCTGTCAGGCCGATCTCGACCGTGCCATAGTACGTCTCGGTTTGCCTGCCATCATCAAGACTCGCACTCTGGGTTATGATGGCAAAGGCCAGAAAGTGTTGCGCGAAGCTGAGGATGTGCCCGGTGCATTCGACGCGTTGGGCTCGGTACCCCTGATTTACGAAGGCTTTGTTCAGTTTGACTATGAAGTCTCTTGCATCGGTGTTCGTTCGGCCTCGGGGGATCTGGCGTTCTATCCGCTGGTGCGCAATGAGCATCGTCAGGGCATGCTCTATCGTTCCGAACCTCAGGTTGATCATCCGTTGCAGGATCAGGCCGAAAAAGCGGTGGGACAGGTTATGGCGGCACTGGACTATGTCGGTGTGCTGGCTTTCGAATTCTTCGTGGTTGGTGACTGTTTGCTGGCCAACGAAATTGCGCCCCGGGTACACAATTCGGGGCATTGGACGATTGAAGGCAGTACCTGCAGTCAGTTTGAAAATCATATTAGAGCTATTGCTGACTTTCCTCTTGGTGCCTGTCGGGCATTTCAGCCGGTCGCCATGTATAACCTGATCGGTGTTATGCCCGATCGGGATGCCGTGCTGGCCATTCCAGGTGCCCACTGGCACGACTACGGAAAAGTACCGCGACCAGGGCGAAAAATCGGCCATGTGACCCTTACGGCGTTTAGCCAGGAACATTTGCAGGAGCGTTGCCAGGTTCTGGAATCACTGCTGGTGAATGACCTGGGTAAATAACAGGCAGGGCTAGCGGGACACTGAGCTGTGACTGTCAGTAAGCCGGGTCAGTGGCAATACCCGACGCCAGTAAATGTACAGCATCCACAGCGACCGAGCAGCAAAGAGCGTGCTGAAACTGAGCCAGAGCGCCTGATTCGTCGCTGGCAAAACCTGGCTTAACAGTACGAAACTGATAAAACCGATCATCACGCCATTGCGCATTTGGGCGGTTTGCCGGGCACCAATAAAGACACCATCCAGCCAATACGCCAGTCCGGCTATGACCGGTAACACAGCAACCCAGGGGAGGTAGGCGCTGGCCTGTTGCCGCAAATCCTGTTGACTGGTCAGTAGAGCCAGCATGGCGTTACCCAATACCCCAAAAATCAGCGCCAACGCCAGTGCCAGGCCAAAAGCGCACCAGCCTGTGGTCCACAGTGCTTCTTTTAGTCGTTCAGGGTTGTGCTGACCAATCGCAAGACCAACCTGCGCTTCAGCGGCGGCTGCACTGGCATCGAGGCTGTTAGAAATGACGGTCAAAAAAGCCAGCAAGACCGCATTGGCTGCAAGCACGGAATCGCCCATTGCTGCGCTGAGTCGGGTGAACCAGGCAAAGCCCATCAGCAACAGAAAGGTTCTTATAAATAGGCTGAAGCTGACACTGAATATTTTCGAATACGCTTTTAATGTGCGTAATCTGTGTTTATCCAGCCCCGGTGGCAGTCGGTTAAGGGCGCGCCAAAGTGTAAAAAGTACCAGCGTCAGGGCAATGTATTCACTGATTACTGTACCCAGAGCGATGCCATCAGTGGTCATGCCAAACCCATATACCAGGGTTATGTTCAAGATCAGATTGACGATGTGTGCGACCGATACCGTAACCAGGCTGATGCGGGTGTTCTGCAATCCGACAAAAAAACCGAGCAACATGGAATTAAAAATCTGGGCAGGCACTCCCCAGATTCGGATATTCAAATAAATGTTAGCTTCTGCGCTTGCCGCATCGGATGCTTGCATAAACGCCAGTCCGAACTCTATCAGCCAGGCCTGGGCGAGCAGTACCAGTATCGACAGTCCGCCTGCTACCAAGCTGTATTGTGCCAACTGGGTACGGATTTGGGTCGGATCATTGGCTCCTTTTGCCTGGGAGGTGAAACCCGACAGCCCCATCGCCAGAAAATTAAAGCCCAGAAAAACAAAGACAATCAGGCTGGCACCGAGCGCTACGCCCGCCAGATAAATACTGTCTTCCAGGTGACCGAGTACAGCCGTGTCCACCAGACCCAGCAATGGCAGTGACATGTTGGCGAGCATAACCGGCCACATCAATGTCCAGGTACGCTGCCAGGCAGAGTGTGGCACTGCAGTCATTTCGCTTCTTTACCGATAAATTTTTCAAGCATCATAGTTGCCCTAAGGTGTTGTTTTTACATATTATTTTAGCTTTAATGACAGTCCGTTGAACAACCTCCGGACAGCGTGATGCTTGGGTTTTAAAAATATCCGTGTTTATACTATATAACTAAATCTAAATCGGGTGATTCAGGACCCAAGAAAGACTTGAATGGTACAGACCAACCTTAGGCCGCTGTTCAACCATCCTCATTGTGAGTGATCGAACAGACGCCAGCTAGCGCAGTAAAAAAG